>WNFF01000195.1_pt1 | contig 70482 bp, 59 predicted proteins | sample 5400441 | NCBI WGS metagenome assembly WNFF01 (sample SAMN13153345, study PRJNA577476) | soil metagenome | isolation source: 120 cm saprolite under Douglas fir tree site 2 hole 3 replicate 1 | place: USA:California | collected 2015-04-18 | reverse complement strand
TGGATACATAGCCGCCGACCGACAGGATGTTTGCGCCTTCTGCGGCCACGGAGAGGTGGCTGAGTGGTTGAAAGCACCGCACTCGAAATGCGGCATACGGGTAACCGTATCGGGGGTTCGAATCCCTCCCTCTCCGCCAGTAATCTGTGTTAAGTACATGAAATATTAGACATTTTCTCAGAAAACGGTTTGCGATCCCTACTCTGATCCCCAACTCACATCCCCTTCGAGCGGAGTCGTCGGTTAGCCGAGAGTATGTGGTCTCAGGGACGACGCGTGTCGTGAATGGGAGAACTGTGAATGGAGATGAAAAAGCTTTCGAATCTTGTGATCGATTTTTTTAGGAACGACATCGTCTGGCTTGTTTTCTACCTGGCCTTTGCCACGACCGTTGTCGAGCGAAGTATCACCTGGCTGTTTTTTTCCGATTTTGCAGGAGGCATGACGCTACGAGCGGTACTTGGGCTTTGGAGTACGGGCCTAATTCTAGGCATTTTATTCTCGGTCTGGCTTTGGTTGGCAATTGCAGCAAATACGTTTCGCACGGTGATAGGAAAATTGATGATTTGCTTGCTGATGCTCGGGCTGCTTTGCAATTGGGTACTCTTATATGCGGTTGCGTATGCATACCTCGGTTTGATCGATGGTGAGAAACTGGTGAGAGAACCGATAACGTGTCTCTATTTTTCGATCGTCACGTGGACCACGCTCGGTTATGGAGATGTTCGCCCCTCGATGGATGCGCGATTTGTTGCGGCATCGGAAGCATTGCTTGGGTATATTTGGATGGCCTTTTTTATCGGGATGTTCGCCGTGTTGTTCAAGCAGCCGACCGAAGGGACTTCCCGGTTTTGAACTCGGCGCGAAAAACGGGAAAGCGGCTGAACAATCGCCGGCGCGCAAGTCCGCCATTACGTGCACCGTTTCGCGCCCGTGGTGGCTCGGTCCATAGCGCTGACCTTGTTGTCATCGGCGGGCGACTTGCAGTTCCACGATCGTCAGGCTTGACTACCGATTGCGGGAAGCCTCGGGTACCGGCATCGGTGATTGAGGCAATCAAACCGCAATCGCAGCAGTGCGCCATCGAGGGGCCCAGTTCGAGTTTGCCCCAACGGGGAGCAAGGCGATGAGCAGGGCAAGGCAAGGGGCAGGTCATCGGTGCAACTGCCTTGGTATCGAACCGTCGACCCGGCGCGGCTTTCTCACGGCCATATCGGTGCTGGGGCTTGATCTTGCGGGCGTGCCCGCTCTGGCGCAGCCGACGAGCGAGCGCCCGAAGGAAGATGATTTCCTCGTTGCAATTGACAGCGAGAGAGGCGACCCCCTCGAGCCTAAGGACATTCCGGTTGGCGGCCCCCCGGTGCTGGCATGGCCGATGGATCGAGCGACCAGTACCGTTCGCAAGGACTCGCGCCTCAACAAAATTGTGCTGGTGCATCTCGATCCCACGACGCTCGTCGGATCAACCCGGGATCGCGCGGCCGACGGCGTTGTTGCCTATTCCGCGATTTGTCCGCACGCGGGTTGTGAGGTGAATGGGTGGGCAGCAGAGCAACAGACTCTCGAATGCTCGTGTCATTATTCGCACTACGATCCACGCGAGGGCGCGGCGGTGATCGACGGCCCGGCGCCGCGCGCCTTGGCGGCGCTACCGCTCAAGATTGTGGACGGCAAGCTCGTGGTCGCGAAACCGTTCACCAGTCGTGTCGGCATTATTTCGACTTGAGCCGCCGCTCGACGCGACAGAAACCGGAGGAGACAATCGCAAGCAGACAAATCAGAGAAGCCCTCGATTGGGGCGTTCTGGGACAAGGAGGAAACGTCATGACCAATACCAAGGCTCTCATGCGCAGCGCGTGTGTGGGCGCTATCCTCGCTGCGACCGGCATGTCCGGAGCATCGGCGCAACAGACCATCGCGCCCGCCTCGGCGACGCCAGTGCCTGGACCCATGCCGGAAATCCTGCGGGCGTACGCGCCGGTCACCGCCGAGCGACTCAAAAAGCCGGAGGACGGCAACTGGTTGATGTTCCGCCGCACGTTCGACGGCTGGGGTTACAGTCCGCTCGATGAGATCAATCGCGAGAACGTGAGCCGGTTGCAGCCCGTTTGGAGTTTCGCCACCGGGCAAGTGGAAGGTCACCAGGCGCCTCCGATTGTGAACAACGGCGTGATGTTCGTGGCCACGCCGGGGAACCAATTGCTCGCCATGGAAGCCAAGAGCGGCAAGATACTCTGGCGCTATAAGCGCCCCTTCCCCGAGGACATGACACCGCTGCATCCGACCAACCGCGGCGTTGGTCTTTACGGCGACAAGGTCTACTTCGCGGCCGCGGAGGCGATCCTGGTCGCGCTCGATGCCAAAACCGGCAAGGAAGTGTGGACGGCGAAAGTCGATGACTACAAGAAGGGCTACTACATGTCTCTCGCGCCCCTCGTCGTCGACGGCAAGGTATTACTAGGCGCGTCGGGCGGCGAACTCGGCGTGCGCGGCTTCCTCGCCGCTTTCGACGCCGAGACCGGCAAGGAGCTGTGGAAGACCTATACGGTCCCGGCGCCGGGCGAACCCGGCAGCGAGACCTGGCCGGCGGGCGGCGATCACTATAAACGCGGCGGCGCCTCGATCTGGATCACGGGCACCTACGATCCCGAGACCAACCTCACCTTCTGGGGCACCGGCAACGGCGGCCCCTGGTTCGGCGATCAGCGTCCCGGCGACAATCTCTACACCAGCTCCGTCGTCGCCTTCGACGCCAGCAGCGGCGCGATCAAAGGCCACTTCCAATATCACCCCAACGATTCCTGGGATTGGGATGAAGTCTCGCCGCCGCTCGTCCTCGACTACCAGCGAGGGGGAAGAACCGTGAAGGGCCTCGTCAACGTCGCACGCGACGGCTACCTCTGGCAGCTTGAGCGCACCAACGACAAGATCAACTTCATCGCCGGCCAACCCTTCGTGCGTCAGAACGTCTTCAAGGGCCTCGATCCCAAGACCGGGCGGCCGGATATCGATGAGGCGCGCAAGCCCGGCACCAACAAGACCGCCGAGTTCTGCCCGAGTCTGTGGGGCGGCAAGGATTGGCCGCCGGTCGCCTACAGCCCGCAGACGCGCCTGCTCTACATTCCCGCCAACGACAACTTGTGCACCGAACTCACCGGCGAAGCGCCGAAATACGTCCAAGGCGAGCGCTTCATGGGAGTCGCGAAAAACGTGATGAAGATGGTTTCCGGCGCCGACCACATCGGTGAATTGCAGGCGTGGGACCTCGACAGCGGAAAAAAGGTGTGGACCACCAACTTGCCATCGTTCAATTGGGGCCCCGTGCTCGCCACCGGTGGCGGTCTGCTGTTCGCGGGCGGCACCAACGACCGCAAGTTCCGCGCCTTCGATGCCAAGACCGGCAAGATCCTGTGGGAGTTCCCGACCGGATCGGGCGTAGCCGCGGTGCCCGTGTCGTTTCAGGTGGACGGCAAACAATTTATCGCGGTCCAATCCGGCTGGGGTGTCGATCCCGCGAAAATGCAGGCGCGGATGAACCTCATCTTCCCCGGCGAATATCCGGACGTGCCGCAGGGCGGCGCGATCTGGGTCTTTGCCGTGAATTAGCGGCGGCTTGATTGAAGACTAAGTTGGGGGGCCGGCGCGCCGTGTCCCCCCTTACCTCACCGCGAGCCGGAAGCCACCTGCTCGCCAGCTTGACTTACCGTAAGCGATCACTTACAGTAAGTCATGGCTTACGGTACTGCATTGGCGGCGCTGGCCGACCCGACCCGCAGGCACGTGTTCGAGCGGCTCAAGTCCGGACCCAAGGCGGTCGGCGCGATCGCGCGCGGCCTGCCGGTCAGCCGCCCCGCGGTGTCGCAACATCTCAAGGTGTTGAAGGAGGCAGGCTTGGTGGCGGACCGGCCCGAGGGCACCCGCCGCGTCTATTACATCGACCCCGACGGGCTCGGCGCGCTACGCCGGTGGCTCGACCAGTTTTGGGATGAGGCACTGGCGGCGTTTGCGGCCGAAGTCGAAACCCGCCGCGACAAGGACAAAGCCAAATGAACCGCACAGTCACCATCGCGCCGGTGCGCAAAAGCATCCGCGTCAACGCCAACCAGGCGCACGCGTTCGAGGTGTTCACGTCCGGCCTCGGGCGCTGGTGGCCGCGCACCCACACCATCGGCAAGCCGCCGATGCAGACCGCGGTGCTGGAGCCGCGGCTGGGTGGGCGCTGGTACGAATTGAGCGAGGACGGATCGCAAGCCGATGTGGGCAAGGTGCTGGTGTGGGAACCGCCGGAGCGCTTCGTGATCAGCTGGGACCTCAACAGCAACTGGAAGCCGGACACCACGGTGAGCTCCGAGGTCGAAGTCAGGTTCACCGCGCAGGGGCCGCAAGCGACCCTGGTGGAGCTCGAGCATCGCAATTTCGAGCGGCTGGGCGCGGAAGCGGGCGCCTCCATGCGCAAGGACGTCGACGGCGGCTGGCCCGGCATGCTGGAACACTTCAAGCGGGAGGCCGAGGCGTCGCGCCCATCGACGCAGGCAGGCCTCGCCGGATAACACTGAATTCCACATCGCAAGGAATCCGAATTCCACATCACAAGGAGAACGTCATGGCCATCGAACTCTACGTCTTTCCGCCGAGCCCGCGCGCCTTCAAGGTGATGGCGGTCGCCAACCATCTCGGCCTCGGCTACGAGATTCGCTTCGTCGATTTGCGCAAGGGCGATCAAAAGACGCCGCAATACGCCGCGCTCAATCCGAACATGCGCATGCCGACGCTCAAGGAGGGCGACTACGTGCTGTGGGAGTCGAGCGCGATTGCGCAGTACCTGGCCGCGAAGAAGCCGGAAAGCGGCCTGCTGCCGCAAGACGAACGGCGGCGGCTCGACGTGATGCGCTGGCAGTTCTGGGAACACGCGCATTGGGACCCGGCCTGCGCGGTGTTCGCATTCGAATATGTGGCCAAGCCGATTGTGCTCGGGATCAACGAGCCCGACATGATCGCGATCGCCAAAGGCACGGAGGCCTTCCATCGCGTCGCAAAGGTTCTCGACGGTCACCTCGAGAACAAGCGATTCGTGACAGGGGACACGCTGACGCTTGCCGACTTCGGCATCGGCTCGGCCATGATTCTGGCCGAGATGGCCCATTACCCGATCGAGCCTTACGGCGAGATCAGGCGCTGGTACGCAACGCTCAGCGCTTTGCCGGCTTGGCAGAAAACCCGCGCGCAATCCGCGATGCCCGCCGCCAACGCGGCCTGACGGCAGTGCGTTCGCCGATTCGAATCGCGCAGTCTAGCTGTAAGCATGTTTGTTTGTGCTTGAAGCATAGTGAGGCCGCGCACTCGGTGCATTCCCCTCCCCCTTGTGGGGAGGGGTTAGGGGTGGGGGTCGTTGTGTGAGGCAACGTCGATGCATCACCGCATCACCCCCTCCCCAACCCTCCCCCACAGCCGGCTGCGGGCTTGCCCGCTTCCGGCAAATCTTAAAATGCGACCAAACCCCGGCAAGCCGGGGTTTGGTTGGGGGAGGGAGCAGACCGAGTTCGACGCTCGTACTGATTCTATTTCACACGAACGCGTTCTAAATCGGCACGGCGATCGCCTCGAAGGCGCAATCGCAGTTGATGAGGTCGACCCGCTTCTCAACGATGCGCAAACCCGCGCCGTCGCGGCGCAGCCGATGGCGCTGCCGGCCGGCGAAGAGGCGCTGCACCTCGTCGCGATACTCGACCATGATCACGGTCGAGCCGACGACGTATTCGCCTTTGGCCTCGTCCGCCTGCTCGAGGAGCACGTTGCCGACGAGGTGCGCCGTGCGCGAGGGCGGCGTTTGCACGTGGATACGGGGATGCTCCAGGCGCTCGACGCGCGTTTTCATCAGCTCGCGGTCGTCATAGAACAGCGAAGCCTGGTCGAACGGGCTCGCCTGGTCGGGCACCGCCGGCACCCAATAGGTGCCGTCCTCGGCGAACAGCTCCATCCATTCGCGAAAGCGCCGCTCGTCGAGCAGGCGTGCTTCCTGGATCAGGAACGTCTCGAACGCCGCACGATCGATGCCGGCAGCGGCGGCCGGCGCGGGAGCGCGCGAGGCGGTCATGCCGCCTCGCGCATATAGCCGAGCCAAGCCTTGTATTGGGCGCGCACCACCATCTCGTGGGTGGCAAGCGCGCGCGTGGCGTTAAGCTCGCGATCCGCCTCCTCCTCGCCCAGGCCGCGCGAGATATCGACCCAGTCGGTTGCACGGCTGCGCAGCCCCTTCTGCGCGCGCACGAAGGACTCGAGATCGTCGGTCTGCACGAACGACGACGCCGAGTGCGTCACGTTGAGCAGGCGGACATTGCCGAAATTCATCGCCGGCGGCGCGCCGACGAGACGAATGGGATAGATCGTGACCTCGGTGCGATCGACCGCAACGGGCTTGATCACGCGCACATGGATGTTGAGCCCCATGATCGACATGTTGGGATAGATCAGCGAATTGTGCAGGCGCGGGGTGAGAATCTGTTGCGCCCGCTCGGCGCCGACCTTCTGCGCCAGCACGCGCTTGTATTCGTCGAAGGCCCCGCTCGAGCGCTTGCCCTCGTCGAGCGAGGTATTGCTGGTCCAGCCATGGCCGTTACCGGCGATGTAGCTCTTGCGCTCCTTCCACGACGCCGCCGTTTGGGTCTTTTCGGCTTCGACGACGGTCGCGCCTTGCCGGTCGCCCTCACGGCGCGCGAATTGAACGCCCTGCTTGTTGATCGTCGAAGCGTGGCCGAAGGGCACGTGATAGGAGTCGAGCACGTTCTCGACCTGGAGCTTCCAGTTGCCGTTGTAGGCGTAACGGTGCATGCCGGCGTCGAGCGCGAGCGCGCCGTCGGGGGCGCGGTCGACGAGGTCGTCGATATTGCGCTTCATCGGTCCGATATGGTCCTCGAAGCTTGAACCTTTCGCTGCCAGGCTCGCGAACACGAAGCCGCGATATTCCCCGACGCGCGGCGCCCGCGCGAGGCCGAACGCCGCCTTGTCGAAATCGGCGGCGCAGCCCTCCGGCACCGGCACCGCGGCGAGGCGGCCGTCGGTGTCGAAGCTCCAGCCGTGATAGCAACAGGTCAGCCGCGCGGCGTTGCCCTTGCGCTCGTTGATCACCTTGGCGCCGCGGTGGGTGCAGCGGTTGAGCAACACGTTGATGCTGCCGTCGCGGTGGCGGACCATGATCACGGGCTGGCGGCCGAGCTCGGTAGTGATGTAGTCGCCGGCGTGCGGCACCTGGCTCTCGTGGCCGACGAACAGCCAAGCGCGGCCGAAAATGCGCTCCATCTCGAGTTCGAACAGCTCGGGATCGGTGTAGACGCTACGATGCACGCGACCGGGCTCGATCAGCCGGGCGATCTCGTGTCCGTTGCGCATGCAATGTTCTCCAAATGCCCGGAGTCGGCTTCGCCCTCATTGCGAGGAGGCCGCCTGCCCGCTGCGAGCCGCGAGCTAAGGTCGGTGCGCGTACGTTTTCAGGGATGAGGCCGCAGCGCGAGTCACTCCGCCGCCTGGTGCGCGTAGCGCTGCACGTCCATGTTGACGAGATCGAGCGGCGAAGCGGTCTCCTCGAGCATGCCCCAGCTCTTGAGCCAGTCGTAGGTGCGCTGCATCTCCTCGAGCGGGATCGGCGCAGGATCGCAGACCACGAGGCGGCTCTCGCGCAGGTCTTCCACTTTCAACGCCGCAATTTCCGGATCGCTCTTGGCGTAATAGTCGATGAAATAGTGCAGATAGGCGCGCTTGTCGGCGTTGATGCGGCGCACCGCCTCGCGGACCGCGCGGTTGAAGGCGACGTAGGTTTCCGCGTCCACCCGCTCGGACGCCACTTCGGTGCCGTGGAAGAATGCGGTGCAGATGGTGCGGCAGCCCTTCTTCTCCGCCAACGTGATGTGCGGCTCGGTCAACGTGGTGGCCTCGACCTCGCCCTTCATCAGCGCGTCGAGCCGGTAGCGTGAGCCGTTCGGTGCGCGGCAGAGCTTGATCTCCTCGCGCGGCAGGAATCCTTCCAGCATGTGCAGCGCGATGTAGTGGGTGCCGAAATAGAACGGCACGCCGATGGTGCGGCCGGCGAGCTGTTGCGGCGTGAACACCGGCGAGTCCGGCGCCACGACCAGGGCCGAGTAGGTGACGATGGCGCGGCGGCCGAGCTGGCGGCTGCCGGTGCTCGTGTCCTGCACCCGGCAGTAATTGCCCCATTCGCAGGCGTTATACATGTCCGCCTTGCCCTGCTCGAACAGCTTGCCGTGGCTGGCGAAGGGGTCGACCCCTTTCGGGCTGGTCACGTGGGTCTCGACTTTTTTCTCGACCCCCTTCTCACGGTCGGCCCACTCGACCAGGATGCCTTCTTTCTCGAATAGTCCCTCGTCATAGGCGACGAGCTCAGGCAGTCCCTGGAACGGCGCCGTGGTCTCCAAGATGAGTTTTTTCATGGGATTGCTCCGAGGCTCGGGCTTCGTCATCGCGCCGGCGCAGCGCTTGAGCGCGCGGCGGCGCTTGCCTCACCGAGCTTAGTTGAATACGACTGGCAGCCGGCGTCAAGCGCCCGATGGTAGGATTGTTCAACAATGGCCTACAGCCCCGCCCCGATCCGGCGTGACAGCGTGATCAGCCAGGCGGCGCAGGAAATCTGCCGCATCATCGAGGCCGAGCGGCTGAGCCCCGGCGAGGCGCTGCCGCCGGAAACGCGGCTCTCGGCGCTGCTCGGCATCAGCCGCAACTCCGTGCGCGAGGCGCTGCGCGTGCTGCACGGCCTCGGCTACGTCGAGAAGGCGGCGGGGCGGCGGGTCGTGGTCACCGCCGCCGCGCGCGGCGGCAAGAGCATGTTCGACGAAAGCGTGCTGCTCGAAGCCGCTCCGATCGCGAACGCGGTGCGCTCGCATATCGCGCAGACATGCGCGGAACTCGCCGCCGAGCGCCTCACGGCCGCGGAGCTCACCGAACTCGAACAGGCGCTGGCCGCGCTCGAGGCGGCGATCGCGCGGCAGGATCTCGCCGCCGCCAAGAGCGCGCACGACGCCTTTCACGGGCTGTTCTTGGCGGGCGCGAGAAATCCGCTGTTGGTCGCCATGTTCAATCAGGCGCAAGTGGCCAGGCTCTCGAACGTCTCGCCCGAGCACAAGAGCTTCTACGACCCGCGCCACCTTGCGCACCACCGCGCGCTTCTGCGCGCGCTGCGCAAGCGCGATGCGCGCGCCGCCCGCGCCGTGGTGCGAAAGCATTTCCAGAGCCTGGGGCTGATGCTCGAATTCGTGACGCGAACACGCCGCAAGCCGGCGCCAGTGCTGTCGCTGGTGCCGCGGTCGCGCGGCGCGATGCGTTGACGGACACCTCCGTAGGGTGGGCAAAGGCGCGCAAAAGATCGCGCGCACGGCGAGAACTCGCCTGCGCGCCTTTGCCCACCCTACCGCTTGTGAACTCGCAGCAGCGTCGCGACGTCGCTACGGCCGGGGGCGCAGCCGCTGGATCTGCAATTGCGCCAGGAACGGCACCAGGGGATGCGCCCCCATTTTCACGATCGAGGCCAGGTCGAGCTTGATCAGCGCCTCGCGCTGATCGGGGGGAAGCTGGAATTTGTCCGCGAAGGCCGGCGCATCGGCCATGTATTGCGCGCGCAGCTCGGCGTCGTGGGCGAGACCGTGGAGCGCCGATGTGAGCTCGACCAGCTCGGGCTTGATCGAGGGGTAGTGCGCGGCGCGATGCGCCTCGCCGTGTCCGCCGGTCCAGGCCAGCGAGGCGTAGTTGTGATGCCAGCTCGGATCCATGGACACGATATCGGGCTTGCGCTCGCCCAACGCGCCGGCCGCGCAGGCCCAGCAGCGCAGCTCGATATTGCCGGTGTCGTCGAGCTCGGTCTCATCGTAGCCGATCAGCGATTTCAGGTTTCCGCTCTTGAGCTTTTCGAGCGCGCGGGTGTCCCAGTCGAGCTCCGGATTGGAATAGCGGTCGGTGCCGGGAAAATGCGACATGCCGCCGCTCGCCAGCACCACCGTCTTGAGGCCGAGCGCCGTGACCGTGCGGGCGACCGCCTGGCCGAAGGCGTAGCAGCGCTCCATGGGGGGCTGCGGCGGCAGATAGGCGTTCACGTAGATCGGAAGCACGGGGTCGGTATGACCGAGATGCGTCAACGGAATTCCGATCGCGTAGTCGATCTTGGCCGTGCTGGTGAAGGCGGGATCGAAATTCTGCCGGTAGAGCTGGCGCACGATCTCGAAACCGATCTCGCTTGGAATCTTCCAGTGGAATTTCCGGCCGGCGAAATCGCCGCTCGCCTCGCCGCCGACATGGACGGTGAACGGCGGCGCCGTGGTATGGAAGAACTGCTCGGCGTGATCGTTGGAGAAGATGATCCAGAGGTCGGGCTGCAGGGCGCGCAGCTTCTTGCCGACATCGGCCGCCACTTCCCGCACGTGCTCGACGTTCTTCTTGTCTTCGGTATCGGGCATAGTGAAGAACTGAGGCGCATGGGGCAGCATGGCGCCGCCGATCACCGTCGACATCATGACTTATCTCCTTGGCCGATCCCGGCGCGGGCGAGCACGCTCGCACCGGGCCGCGTCGCAGCGCAAAAATATCGCGCAAAGCAGCGCACAACAAGGCGACCCTTCACAGCCGAAAAAGAAGCAAGTACGCTTCGCCGAAGACTTGAGTTTGCGTTCCGCTGCCTTGCGCCCATCCCATCCCAGCGCAAAACCGGTGAGGAGACCCCGATGGTGGAGGTGCCGATAACCATTGCGTGCGGCAACTACGACCGCACCCGCGCCATCAGGGACGGCCGCGTCAAGGTGGAAGGCTGCGAGGTCACCTACCTGCCGCTTTATCCGGAAGAAATCTTCTTTCGCGCCTTCCGCTACCAGGAATTCGACGTCTCGGAGCTTTCGTTCTCGAGCTACATCCGCACGGTAGCAGCGGGGAATTCGGCCTATGTCGGCATCCCCGCCTTCGTGTCGCGCCTGTTCCGGCATTCCTGCATCTACGTGCGCACCGATGCCGGCATCCACGCGCCGGCCGATCTCAAGGGTAAGCGCATCGGATTACCGGAATATCAAATCACCGCCGTGGTCTGGATGCGCGGCATGCTGCAGCACGAATATGGCGTGCTGCCGACGGAGATCCATTGGCGCAGCGGCGGCCAGGAGGAAGCAGGACGCGGCGAGCGCACGCCGCTCAAGCCGATCGCGGGGCTTGACCTCAAACCGATCGGCAAGGACCAGACCCTCGTCGGCATGCTCCGCGACGGCGAGCTCGACGCGTTGTTCACGGCGCGGGCGCCGTCATCGTTCCTGCGCGGCGAGCCGCACATCAAGCGCCTGTTCGCGAACACGCGCGAGGTCGAGCAGGCTTACTACAAAAAGACCCGCATGTTCCCGCTCATGCATCTCATCGGCATCCGCAAGGAACTCGTAGGGAAATATCCGTGGTTGCCGTCCAGCGTCTACAAGGCGTTCTGCGAGGCCAAGGCATTGGCCATGAGCGATCTCCTCGACATCAACGCCCTGATGGTGACGCTCCCCTGGCTGATCGCGGAAACGCAGGAAACCATGGCGATCATGGGGAACGACTTCTGGCCTTACGGCATCGAGGAGAACATGCGCGAGATCACGGCGTTGACGCAGTACGCCCACCAGCAGGGCTTGATCGATCGCAAGGTCACCGCCGAGGAGTTGTTCCACCCTTCGATGTTCGAGATTTCGAAAGTCTGATAGACAATTCGAATGATCGGGCGCAGCGCAGGACGAGCGAAATTCGTATGAGTGTGATCGTCTGGAGCGGATGATGCAGCACGGTGATCGGGTGATCGTGGTCGGCGCCGGGCCCGTGGGGGCGGTGACGGCGCTCGCTTTGGTCAAGAAAGGCATCCCGGTCACGCTCCTCGAGGCCGAAGCGGAACCGCCGGAGGATCAGCGCGCCGCCACCATCCATCCGCCGACCGTGCAAATGCTGGCCGACCTCGGGCTCAAGGATGAAGCCTTTGCCGAAGACGCCAGCGGCGGAATGCTCTCACCGGTCTTCCACTTTCGCGACCGCGTCAGCGGCGAACTCGTCGCCGTGTTCGACCTCGGCCTGCTCGAGGGCGAAGTGCCCTACCCGTTCGTGGTGCAGTGGGAGCAATACAAACTGGTGCGGGCGGCAAAGCCGCATATCGAGGCAAGCGGCATCGCCGAGGTCCGTTTTTCCACCAAAGTCACGGGTCTCGAGCAGGGCGCCGACCACGTCGATGTGACCATCATCAACGCCGCCGGCGAGACCGAAAAACTTCGCGGCCGCTACGTCATCGGCGCCGATGGCGGGCGCAGCACCGTGCGGCGGCTGGCGGAGATCGAGTTCGAGGGTTTCACCTGGCCCGAGCGCTTCATCAAGATCGGCACTAGCTTCGACTTCGGCGCAACCGGCCGCGGCTTTTGCACCCGCAACTATTTTTCCGACCCGAACGAATGGCTCAACCTGTTCAAGGTCAAGGGCAACGGCCCGCCCGGAATCTGGCGCGGCATCATGCCGGTTCCGCCGGAGGAATCCGACGAACAGGCCCTGAGCATGGAAGGCATCCAGCGCCGCCTGCAGGGCATCCACCCCAGGGAAGGCGGATACGAGATCCCTTATCACGCGCTCTACGCCGTGCATCAGCGGGTGGCCGCGACCTTCAACAAGGGCCGCGTGCTGCTCGCCGGCGACAGCGCCCACGTCAACAATCCGATCGGCGGCATGGGCATGAACGGCGGCATCCACGACGTGATGAATCTCACGGCCAAGCTCGCCGACGTCTGGTTCGGTCGCGCCGAGCCCGATGTGTTCGACCGCTACACGCGCCAGCGGCGCAAGGCGCAAGTCGACTACGTGCAAGCGCAGACGATCCAGAACAAGAAATCGCTCGAGGAAAAAGACCCGGTCATCCGCCGCAAGCATCTCGACGAGCTGCGGCGTATCTCGGAGGACGTGAAGCTGCACAAGCAGTTCCTGTATCGGGCCGCGCTCATCGACAGCCTCAATTCGGCCAACGCGGTGCAGTGACTAGCGAAAAGGCCGCAGCCTTTTCACTTGAGCGCGTCTCCCCACTTCTGCTCAATCGCCCGCGCCTCCGTAAGGGAGAGCGCCGACGTCGGCGGGAATTGCTCGATCCACGCGAACGGCCGACACGCTTCGATGATCACTTTCGAATGCGAGGTGACGCCGCGCGACTTGTCGTCCGGCGAAATGCGCGGATCGAGCGCCGAGCTCCAGGCGTTGCGGACGATGTCGATTTGCTCCGACGGCTCGCAACGCGTCGCCACCGCCCACATGACGTCGTTGAGATTGGACGGATCGATATCCTCGTCCACGACGACGACCAGACGCGCCATGTAGCTGTGGGCCGCGGCGAGGAGGGCGGCGCGCTTGGCATGGCCATCGTAGCGCTGCTTGAGCGCGACCACGGTCATGAGCTGCGAGACGTGCTGCCAGGCGCCCACCACGTCCGTGACACCGGCGGCTTCGAGATTCTGCCAGATCGTTGCGGCGCGGAACGGCAGCCCGAAATGAAAGCGCGGCGGCTTCATCGGCGGCGACCCCAATAGAATCGGATCGGCGCGATGATGGACCGCGCTCACGTCCATGATCGGCGCCGGCCGCGCCTGCGAGGCGTAATAGCCGGTGAATTCGCCGAATGGTCCTTCCGGCAGCGTGGTCTCGCTCATCGGCAGGAGATGACCTTCGAACACGATCTCGGCGTGCGCCGGGATCGGAAGGCCGGTCAGCGGCCCGGGGTGGACCTCGATCGGTGCACCTTTGATGGCACCGGCGAATTCGTATTCCGATTGTCCCGCCGGCAAGTATTCAAAGCCGGCGACGAACAGCGCCGGATCCTCGCCATTGACGACCGCGAGCGGACAGGGCTTGCCCTGCTCCCAGTATTTCTTGGCAATGATGGCGCCGTGCCGGCCGGCATGGTCGAACTGCACGGTGACTTTGTCTCGGCCGTGCACCTGAACGCGGTAGATCGAGGCACTGATCCAGCCGCCGTCCGGATCGCGCATGATCACGATCGAGCCCGAGCCGATGAACGGGCCGCCGTCGTGGCGGTGCCAGATCGGCGCCGGAAACTTGGCGAGGTCGACGTCTTTGCCCCTGACGGTGTGCTGCAGAAAGGCGGCGTCCTTGACGACTACGGGCGCGCGCGGCTGCAGCGTCTTGCGCTTCTCCATCCAGGCCTTGAGCGCGTCGAGCGGCCGCAATCCCGGATCGACGCCGAGCGCGAGCGCGGCCCGTTGCGGGCTGGTGGTGGCGTTGGTGAAGATGCGAAAGCCGCGCGGAAAGCCCTTGATGCCGTCGAACAGAAGGGCCGGGCCATCGGGCCGCCCCGCCGCCACCTCGGTAATGGCGCCGATCTCGAAGCGAGGGTCCGCGCCCTCGATGCGCCGCAGCGCGCCGAGCTTGTCGACGAGCTCGATGAATTCGCGCAAGTCCTTGTACATTCCGTTCGCCCTGCCGCGCTCGATGCGTGCGCAGGATAGCAGCCTGCGCGCCTTGTGGTCAGGCGCGGTTCCTCGCTATTCTTTGTCACCCCGATGGCTCAAGAAGGACAAAGATCATGGCCAAGCTTCGCCACATCGCGCTCATCGTTCCCGATCCGGAAAAGGCCGCCAAGTTTTTCGAGGACGCGTTCGACATGAAAGTGGCGGGTAAAGCCCGCCGTGGACTCTACGTCTCCGACGGCACCGTCAACGTCGCGCTGCTCAAGCAGGAAGGGGACGAGAAGGTCGGCATTTATCACTTCGGGATGTGGGTGGATGATCTCGACGAGGCGGAGAAGAAGGTCGTGGGCGCGGGCGGAAAGTATCTTGCCGGCCGGCCGGAGCCGGCGGCTCCTGGCGCCATCGCGCACTCCTACTACGAGGCCAAGTACAGGGATCCGCTCGGCATCGTATTCGACCTCACCCACACCGGCTGGGTCGGCGCCGTGAAGGACGTCGTGGCCGCAAAGAATTGAGATTGCGCGAGACGTGCGCAGTCCTGTGGCAGGCTCGGTCTCCTCACCCGTGAGGAGGAGCGCAGCGTTGCGCGCTCCACGACTTCAAGATGGACAGCAACCCCTCCAACCGCGTGATCGTCGTCGGCGCCGGACCGGTGGGGCTTTGTCTGTCGCTCGCGTTGGCGCAGGCGGACGTGCAGGTCTGCCTGATCGAAGCGTTGGGCGAGGACAATTTCCTCGAACAGGTGCCGCGCGCGGGAACGAACCATCCCGCGACCTTGGAGCTGCTCGAGCGCATCGGCCTCTACGACAAGCTCGAGCCGCGCGGCATCATCGCGCCGCTGGTCCACTACTGGGATCGGCGCGAGAACCGGCTGATCGCCGAGTTCGATCACGGCCTTCTTAAGGACGACACGCGCTTTCCCTATGTGCTGCAATGCGAGCGTATCAAGATCGTCGAGGAAGCGCTCAGGCTGGCCAAGGCGCATCCCAACATCGAGGTTCGCCTCTCGACCGCCTTCACCGGATTCACCCAAGGCAGCGACGGTGTGACCGCATGGGCAACCAATGAGGCGGGCGAATCCGAATCCATCAGCGGCGCCTATCTCGTCAGCGCCGAAGGCGCGCGCAGCATCGTGCGCAAGGACCTCGATATCGAGTTCGAAGGATTCACCTATCCCGATCGCACTTTGAATATCGAAGTCGCCTACGATTTCCGAAGACACGGCTATACCGAGCGCAACTACATCTCCGATCCGGACGAATGGTCGAACCTGTTTCACTGGAAGGGTCCGCCCGACCGCTGGCGCATTCACTTTCCCGTCGAGTCCGACGCGCAGGAGGCGGCGCTCACGCGCCCCGACGCGATGCAGGCGCGGCTGCAGCGATTCTTGCCGACGGGAAAGGCGTTCGACATCGTCGGCAGCAATCTCTACGTCGTGCACCAGCGGGTGGCGAAGAAATTCCGGGCGGGGCGCGCGATCCTTGCCGGCGATTGCGCGCATGTGAACAGCCCGATCGGCGCCATGGGCATGAACAGCGGCATTCATGACGCGTTCAACCTGGCGGAGAAGCTCACCAAGATCTTGCGGCGGGAAGTCGGCGAGGAGGTGCTCGACCGCTATGAGCGCCAGCGCCGGCACGTCGCCTTGCAGCACACGCAGACGCAGACCATCCGCAACAAGCGGCTGCTGGCGGAGAAGGACCCCGCGGTCCGCCAGCGCAACCACGACGAGTTGCGCCGGACCGCGGAAGACCCCAAGCTCGCACGCGCCTTCCTGTTGCGCAGCTCCCTGATCGAGAGCCTGCGCGAAGCCGAGCGGATTGCATGATTGACGCGCGAACCGAGCAGGCGGCGAGCAGGCCGGCATCCACCATACGTGGCAGGACCGCTGCCATCACGTGGGGCGCCCTGGCATTGCTGACAAGCCTGCTTTCGGCAGACATCGCCCATGCGCAGTCGGCGGACGCGCGCTGGCCCGACCGCCCGATCCGGCTCATCGTACCGTTCACGGCCGGCAGCAGCTCCGACATCGTGGCGCGACTAGTGGCGCAGAAGCTCGCAGAGCGCTTGGGCCAGCCGCTCGTGGTCGAAAATCGCGTCGGCGGCGGCGGCAGCATCGGCAGCGGCGAGGTCGCCCGCGCGGATGCCGACGGCTATACGCTCGGTCTTGCCAACACCAGCACGCACGCGGTGGCGGCGAGCGTCGCGCCGCTCTCCTACGATCCGGTCAACGATTTTGCGCCGGTATCGATGCTGGGCCACTCGCCCTTCGTGCTCGCGCTCCACCCGGGCGTGCCCGCGCAAAGCGTGCAAGAGCTGACCGCGCTCGCGCGAGCAAAGCCCCGCATGCTCAACTACGCCTCCGCCGGGCCCGCGACGCTCGCGCACCTCTCCGGCGCGCTATTCGAGAAGATGGCCAAGATCGAGCTCACCCACGTGCCTTATCGCGGCACCGCGCAGTCGACGCTCGACCTGCTCGAAGGTCGCGTCGAAATGCAGTTCGGCACCATCCCGCCAACGCTCGCGCATATCCGCGCGGGCAAGCTGCGCGCATTGGCGGTGACCGGCTCGGTCCGCAATCCGACCCTGCCCGACGTGCCCACCATCGCCGAATCGGGCCTCCCCGGCTACGAATGCTCGCTGTGGCAGGCGATCGTCGTGCCGGCCGCTACATCGCCTACCATCATCGCACGGTTGAACCGCGAGATCGGCGCCGTTCTCGCCGACCCCGACGTGCGCGCCGCGTTCGCCGAGCACGGCGTCGAACCGCAAGCGAGCTCAGCCACGGCGCTGGGCGCGCGCATCCGCGCCGACGTGCAGAAGTGGCACGACGTCATCACCAGCGCGGGCATTCGCGAGAATTGATGCTCGAGCCCCCTTGCCACGGACAGTGGCCAGTCGGGTCCTTTCGTCCCTCGTCCGCCCTTCAATCTGCTTTCGCGCCCGAGGTCCGGATGACGTCGGCCCATTTCTTGGTCTCGGCCGCCATGAACGTTCCGAAGTCCTTGCCGAAGGCCGTGCCCGGTTCCGAACCAAGCTCGCGGATGCGCGCGACCATGTCGGGCGCCTCGAGCGCCTTAGCGACTTCGTCGCGCAGTCTCGCGAGCACCGGCTCCGGCGTCTTCGCCGGCGCGACGAGGCCGTACCAGGAGGAGGCATCGAAACCGGAAAGGCCCTGCTCGGCGACCGTGGGCACATCGGGTAGCGCCGACGGCCGCTTCGCCCCGGCATTGGCGAGCGCGCGCACCTTGCCCGCCGCGATTTGCGGCAACACCACCGGCATGAGGTCGAAGAACATCTGGACGTGGCCGGCGATGAGATCGTTCATTGCTGGTCCCGCGCCGCGATACGGCACGTGCACGATATCGATGTTGGCCATGCTCTTGAATAATTCGCCGGAGAGGTGATTGGTCGTACCGTTGCCGGCCGAGGCGAAATTGAGTTTGCCCGGCTCTTTCTTCGCCAGCGCGATCAACTCCTGCACGCCGTTCGCCGGCACGCCGGGATTGACGATCAGCACGATGGGCGCCGTCGCAAACAACGCGACTGGAGCGAAGTCCTTGGCCGGATCGAAGGGAAGCTTGCTATAGAGGGTCTGGTTGACGGTGAGCGGCCCGGGCGCGGTGAACAGGAGCGTGTAGCCGTCCGGCTCCGCCTTGGCGACGAAATCGCTGCCCGTGTTGCCACCGCCGCCCGAGCGGTTCTCGACGATGACTTGCTGTCCGAGATCGTCGGTGAGCTTCTGCGCCAGAATTCGCGCCATCACGTCGACCGATCCGCCCGGCGGATATGGATTGACGATGCGAACGACGCGCTCGGGATAGGTCTCCGCCGTCGCCTGAAAGGCGAGCCCGAGCAGCCATAGCACCATGATCGAGATCAAACGCCAGACTTGTGGCATCCGGTTAGGTTCCACGCGCGCTCCTTCTGTGCCGACAGCCGAAACTATGCCATTTCCCCCATTGCCCACCAGCGCGTATGTTGGCGAGACTGTGCGAGGAATGAGCCGATGAGCAAGCTGCGTCTCACATTTGCCTGCGGTCCCTACGACCGCACGCTCGCGCTCCGCGACGGGTCGGTGCAACCCGAGGGCATCGAGCTCAATTACATCGCCTCGCAGCCTCCCGACATTTTCTGGCGCATGCTGCAATTCAACGAGTTCGAGATCTCGGAAATGTCGCTGTCGAACTACGCCACGCTGGTGAGCACTGGCAAGGCGCCGTTCGTGGCCATCCCGGCATTTCCGTCGCGGGTCTTCCGTCACGGCTACTTCTTCATCAACACCGGCAAGGGGATCAAGACGCCCGCCGACCTCAAGGGCAAGCGCGGCGGCGTCCCCGAATACACCATGACGGCGGCGGTCTATATGCGCGGCCTGCTGCAGCACGAATATGGCGTCAAGCCGAGCGACGTCGAATGGGTCCAGGGCCGCGCCGATCGCCTGGGCCGCAAGCTGCCCACGGACATTCGCCTCACCCAGGCGCCCCCGGGAGCCGAGCTCGGCGACCTGCTCGAGCGCGGCGAGATCGACTTCATGATGACCGCGAACAATCCGCTCGCCTTCCGCCGCGGCTCCCCCAAGGTGCGCCGGCTGTTTCCTAACTACCCCGAGGTCGAGAAGGACTATTACCGACGTACCAAGATCTACCCGATCATGCACACGGTGGTGATCCGAAACGACGTCTACCAGCGCGATCCGTGGGTGGCGTTGAGCATGTACAAGGCGCTCTGTCGCGCCAAGGAACACGCCTATCATCTGTTGGCGGACATGGGCTCACCCAAAGTCTCATCCGCATGGCTGCAGCCGCTGATTGAGGAGGAAAAAGAGATTATCGGGTCGGATTGGTATCCCTACGGCATCGAGGCGAACCGGCCGACGATCGAAGCCCTGCTCCAGTATACCCACGAGCACGGACTGACCGACCGCCGCGTCAAACTGGAGGAACTGTTTGCGCCGAGCACGCTGCGCGACATTCCGCTGAGCGAGGGCCAGCACGTGTAAGAACCCGACCGCTTGGCTCGCCACATCACTTCGGCCCTGTCAAGAACCAGGGTTATGGCTCGCCCGCGTTCGCCGCAACGACAACGATGTGAGCTCACCCGCCGGACCCGGGATGAACGAGACCAAAATCGAGGAGGACAACGATGACCATACCGCAGCTGATGCCGTGGATCGGCGGGCCGGTGAAGTTCGAAGCCGACCTCTCACCGCTCGTGTGCCCCATCGACGAGACCGTGGCCTCGCAAATCATCGAGTCCGACGCCAAGGTCGTCGATGCCGCGGTCAAGCACGCCCATGCGGCATTCCTCAAGCATCAGGACGCCACCACCGCCAAGCGGGTCGAGTGGCTGTTGGCCGCGGCCGACGCCATCGACAAGATCGAAGGCGAATTGGTCCACTCGCTCATCCGCTTCATCGGCAAGCCACGCCGGGCCGCCACATTCGAGGCCAAGCGCGTGGGGACATTCATGCGCGCCTGCGCCGCGCAGGTGCCCCACCTCATGGGCGAAGTGCTGCCGCTCGACGTGACCCCGGCAGGCGCCGGCCGCTTCGGCTTCACCACGCGCGTGCCCTACGGCGTGGTGGCCGCGGTCACCCCGTTCAACGGGCCCGCCAATCTCCTCATTCAGAAAGTCGCCCCGGCGCTGGCGGTCGGCAATGCGGTCGTGGTCAAGCCGTCGCCGCCCGGCACCGAAGTCGCGTTGCTGATGGCGCAAGCGCTGAAGACCGCGGGCGTGCCCGACGGGCTCTTCAACGTCGTGCCCGGCGGGCGCGAGACCGCGAAGCTCCTTGCCGCCCATCCGCTGGTGGCCGTCGTCACCGTCACCGGCAGCACAGCAGCCGGCAACGAACTGGCCCGCGCCGCGGGCGCGAAGAAATTCATCGGCGAGCTCGGATCCAACGCCGCGAACATCGTCTGCGCCGACGCCGACCTCAACGATGCCGCGACGCGCATTGCGGGCGCGGCCTTCGAGGCGAGCGGCCAGCAATGCATCTCGGCGCAGCGGGTGATCGTCGAGCGGCCGGTGTTCGACCGCTTTCTCGAATTGTTCGTCGCGGCGGCCAAGAAGCTCAAGGTCGGCGATCCAGACGACGCCACCATCGACGTCGGGCCGATGGTGAGCAGCGCCGCCGCCGACCGTGTCGAAGCCATGGTCAAGGATGCCGTTGCCAACGGCGCCAAGCTCGTGCTCGAGCCGGAGCGCCGCGGCGCCATTCTCGGACCCGCGATCGTGGCGAATGCGCCACCGCAGGCGCGCCTCATGCGCGAGGAGGCGTTCGGTCCGGTCGTCGTCGTGCAAAGCGTCGCCGATGTCGACGCCGCGCTCGAACTCGCGAACTCCTCCGAATTCGGTTTGCAGGGGGCTTGCTTCACCACGAACCTCGAGACCGCGTTCAAGGTTTCGCGCAAGCTCAGGGTCGGCTCGCTCTGGATCAACGACGCCAGCCGCTTCCGGCTCGACACCTATCCCTTCGGCGGCGTGGGCGCGAGCGGCTTCGGGCGCGAAGGCGTGCGTTACGCGATGGAGGAGCTCTCGCAATGGAAGTTCACGGGCATGCGCCTTAATCCGCAGTGATCGACATATGACCTCGGTCGGCCTCATCGGCTGCGGCGGCATGGCGCAAGACGTGGTCGCCGCCTTGCGCGGCGCCCGCACGACGAGCGGCGTGCGCATCATCGGCGCGCTCGCCCGACCTAGCCGCGGCGACGAGGCGCGGGCGAAGCTCTGCGGGGTCGACATCGTCGAAGCGCTCGATGAGCTGCTCGCGCGCAAGCCCACCCTCGTCGCCGAAGTTGCGGGCCAGGCGGCGGTCGCCGAACATGCCGACACCGTGCTGCGTCGCGGGATCGATTGCCTGTTGATTTCCGTTGGCGCGCTCGCCGATGCGGCGCTGTTGCTGCGGCTCAAATCGGCCGCGCGCGACGGCAACAGCCGCATCTTGTTGCCGGCGGGCGCGGTCGGAGGCATCGATGCCATCGCGGCCATGCGCTTCGCCGGCCTGACGTCGGTGCGTTATCGCTCGCGCAAGCCACCGTTAGCCTGGCGCGGCTCGCCGGCGGAGCGCCTGGTCGATCTCGGCAAGCTCTGCGAGCGAACCGTGCTCTATACCGGCACGGCCGGGGAAGCCGCGTTGCTCTATCCGCAGAACGCCAACGTCGCCGCCGCGGTGGCGCTGGCCGGACTGGGATTCGACGCCACCGAGGTGGAGCTCGTCGCCGATCCCGACGCGCCAGGCAATGTCCACGAAATCGAGGCCGAGGGCGCGGTCGGACGTTTTGCGATCCAGCTCCAGGGCAAGCCGTCGCGCACGAATCCCAAAACCTCCGCCCTGGCGGCCTTCAGCGTCGCGCGCGCGCTGCTCAACGAACAAGCGACAATCGTCATCTGACATGGACCAGAAGCGCACGACCAACGCCTTCATCGGGAGCGCGATCGAACGCGTCGAGGATTTTCGCCTGCTGCGCGGGCGCGGCCAATTCGTCGACGATCTCGCGCGCGAGAATCTCCTGCACGCCGTGATCCTGCGCAGTTCGGTGGCGCACGGCCACATCCGCTCGATCGATACCGCTGCCGCCCGGGCACGGCCCGGCGTGCATGCCGTCATCACGGCGGCGGACATCGGCGCCGCGGTGCCGGCCATCCCGTTGCGGCAGGACTCCTCGCCAGCCTTCACGCCGTTCGAGCAACCGGTCATCGCCCACGACAAGGTCCGCTATGTCGGCGAACCCGTCGCGGTCGTGTTAGCCGAGAGTGCCGCCGCCGCCGAAGACGCCCTCGATGCCATCACCCTCGCGATCGAGCCATTGCCGGCGGTCGTCACCAGCGCCGACGCCGCAACTGACGACATCCTGTTGTTCGAAGCCACGGCCAGCAATCGCGCGCTCACGCTCACCGGCGTGCGCGGCGATGCGGACGGCGCTTTCAAGAACGCGGCTTATGTGCGCCGCGAAAAATTCGCGGTCCAGCGCCACGGCGCGGTGCCGATGGAGCCGCGTGGGCTGCTGGCGGAATGGGACGGCGTGCGTGGCCGCCTCACCGTATTCGGCGCGGCCAAGGTCGCCTTCCTCAACCGGCGCATATTGGCAAAGCAGATGGCGCTGCCCGAAGGCGCGATCCGGATGGTGGAAAACGACGTCGGCGGAGGCTTCGGCGCGCGCGGCGAATTCTATCCGGAAGATTTTCTGATTCCGTTCGCGGCGCGCCTCACCGGCCGGCCGGTGAAATGGATCGAGGATCGCCGCGAACACCTCAGCGCCACCAATCATGCCCGCAATGCCGAATGCGAGCTGGAGATCGCCTGCGACGCGGATGGCACGATCCGGGCGCTGCGCGGCCACGCCTGGACCGATCAGGGCGCCTACATCCGCACCAACGGCCCGACCGCCGCGCGCAATCTCGCGCAAGTGCTCACCGGCCCCTATCGCATCCCCCATGTCCGCATCGACGTCTCGCTGATGATGACCAACAAGACGCCAGCGGGGACCTACCGCGGACCGGGGCGCTACGAAGCCGACTTCTTTCGTGAGCGGCTGTTCGACATCGCCGCGGCCGAGCTCGGCCTCGATCGGGTCGAATTCCGCAGGCGCAACCTGCTGGCGGAGGCCGAGATGCCGTACCGGCTCGCCACCGTCGAACCGCTCGCGATCGAGACCGAAACCGATAGCGGCGATTACGGAAGCACGCTCGCGCGCTGCCTTGCGGAAATCGATTGGAGCGCGAAGGCGCCGATGCAGGGCAAGCTGATCGGCGGGCGTTACTACGGCACCGGCATCGGCTGCTACCTCGAGGGCGGCGCGTCCGGCCCCAAGGAGAGCGCGCGCCTCGTGCTCGAATCGCAAGGCAAGGTCTCGGTCTATGTCGGTTCTTCATCCATCGGCCAGGGCCTCGAAACGGTCTGCGCCCAGATCGCGGCGGACGCGCTGGAAGTGCCGATGGCCGACATCACGCACGTGTTCCACGGCTCGACCGATCACGTGATCGACGGCTACGGCTCCTACAGCTCGCGCGCGGTGGTGATGGGCGGCAACGCCATCGTCGCGGCGGCGGCAAAGCTGCGCGATGCGATCCGTGCGGCGGCGGCCGAGCGATGGGGCTGCGCGGAAAAAGACGTCGAGATCGACGCGGGGGCCGTGCTCGGTCCCGACCGGCAATCGCTTCCGCTTGCCGCCTTTGCCGGAGCTTCGGCGGAAGCCGCCTATGCCAGCAACAAGCGAACCTATAGCTACGGCGCGCATGCCGCCCACGTTGCCGTCGATCCCAAGACCGGCCACGTGGAGCTGCTCGACTATGTTGCGGTCGAGGACGCCGGGCGCATCATCAACCCGCTGACCCTGCACGGGCAGGTCGTGGGCGCCATCGTGCAAGGTCTCGGCGGCGCGTTCCTCGAACATTTCATCTACGATGAAGACGGACAATTGCTCACGGGCTCGCTCGCCGACTATCTCCTGCCGACGGCGAGCGATTTTCCGCACATCCGGGCGATCGCGCTCGAGGAAAGGCCCTCGCCCAACAATCCGCTCGGCGCCAAGGGCGCGGGCGAGGGCGGCATCATTCCGGTCGGCGGCGTCATCGCCAACGCAGTCGCCGCCGCGCTCGGCTCGCTTGGGGTCGAGCCGCGCGAGCTTCCGCTGTCGCCGCCGCGGGTGTGGGAGCTCATCCACCAACGAACTGCCCCGCGTTGATTTGCTTGCTCAGAGCTGGATTCCCGTTGCGCCAGCGCGGCTGAGGCCCAACGCCAAGATGCGCTGGATCAGATCGGGATAGTCGAGGCCGTCGTGCTTGGCCGCCGAGGCGAACTCCTCGCTGCGGGCAATCTCGGCGTTGGGGTTGGCTTCGATGTAATAGGGAATGCCATCGGCGGAGAGGCGGAAATCGATGCGCGCATAGCCGTCGAGGTCGAGCGTGCGATAGATGCGCTTCGCTGCACGCTTGATCGCTTCAACGAGCTGCGGCGAGAGGTCCTTGGCCGGGCCCACCTCGATGTTGTGGCGCTGCTGGTATTGCAGATCGTGCTTGACCTTTTCAGTGGCGATGAGCCGCGCGCCTTGCGGCATGGTGCCGAACTCGAGCTCCCAGATCGGGAACACGCGAAGCCGCTCATTGCCCAACACGCCGACATAGAGCTCGCGGCCCTCGATATATTGCTCGGCAATGGCCGCGGTGCCGATGCTTTCGTGGATGAAGCTCACGCGCTCGGCGAGCTTTTCATCGCTGTCCACTACGGACGCCTGCGAGATGCCCCAGGAGGCATCCTCGTTCAGGCTCTTGACGATGAGCGGGAAGGCGAGGCGCGGCGGGCGGCGGATTTTTCGCCGCGGCGGGAACACGGCAAAAGCCGGTAATGGAATGCGGTGATAGATCAGAAGCTTCTTCGACAAATCCTTGCCGCGCGCGAGCACGAGTCCGCGCGGATTGCAGCCGGTATAGGGCATCCGCAACAACTCGAGATAGCTCGCGACGTTCTGATCGTAGACGGCCTCGCCGTGAAACTGCTCCAGCAGATTGAAGACCACATCCGGCTTCCAACTCTCGATTTCGTCGCGGATCGGCTTGAGCTCGTTCTCCACGCCGAGCGGCCGCACTTCGTGACCCGCCTCACGCAGCGTGCTCGCGACGTCGTATTCGGTCTTCCACTCGTTGATTTCCTGTTCGGTATGCCCCTTGAGCGAATCCGGAGGCACCAGTTCCGGATGCACGAGCACCAGAACGCGAAGGCGCTTCATAACGCCAGCCATTGTCGCCGCGACGGACTGTAAAGCGAGTGCACCGTCTTTGCCGTCAACAAGACGATGAATTCCATTCTCAGCTGTCGCTCGGAACCGACCGCACGAAGCTTCAGCTCGCGGCAGCGGCCGATCATATCATCGAAAACAGAGTCCAGCGTCAGCTCATATTCGCCCGTCCACTTCGAAACGAGTTGTCTAATCTTGGCGCGGTTGCGGCGTAGAAACGTGGAGGCAGCCGGCGAGCGGCGATGTCTCGGATCGGCGGAGAAGATGCGTCGAAGATCGCGATCGTAGATCTTCGGATAGTCGATTGCATGGTGCGCCTGTTTCTTTTCATAGTGCTCGGCCAGGGTCTGCGTCAGCTGGCTCAGCGGCTCGACCCGCAGGCGGCGCGTGACGAGCGGCTTCTGTCCGGCGATCTCAGCCATCAGCTCGTCGACATATTGCAGTTTCTTCAGCGCGGGCCATCGGGCATAGCGCCTGCGCCAGTTCGAGCGGGGCGTCAGCCACACCGCAAAGGTCTCGGCGAAATCCTCGTCCGGGTGGCTCTGTGCGTACCACAGCGGCAGATGATTGACGTAGCGGCGACTGGCCGGATTTGGCCGATAATATCGTGGGTAGCGCCTCGACGATGGGCCGAACAGCTCCCGCCAGCGGCGCCGGCGGTGCAACTGATAGGCCACCTGCACTACATGGCCGGCTTCGTGGCGGAGAATGCGCATACACTCCGCCACCGTCCCCCCTTCGACATCGATCATCCTTTTGCGCTCGAGCCGCATCAGGCGGGGATGGGCGAGATAGAAAGGGATCGCAATGCCGGGGGTATCGTCCGGGCTGAACCATTCGTTCGACATCCAGGCGTGCGGCCTGATCCGAAGCCCGCGCTCCGCGAGCTCGTCGTGGAGGTCTTTCAGACACCGCTCGAGCCAGGTACCGACGATGGTGACCTTGAGGTCCTTGAAGCGTAGCTTCAAGAGCTCACTGTCCGGCACTGAGGTCCAGGAAAACCTACGCGACATGGCGCTGCGAAACCCGAGAAAACATGGCCCCTTCGAAGATGAGCGCTGACCACTGGCGACGATCGACCATCGCCGAACCTATACCATCAACGCGGGCGGCATGACCGGGTTCGCAGCGGCCGCCCGGTCACGTTGACCCATCCGCGGCTGCGATGATAGGTACCTCTCACATCGTTGCGTGCCGAAGGATGCGACCGAATCATGAAATTGCCGCCCTTCGACTATGCATGCCCGACGACGCTCCCCGAAGCCGTTCAACTCTTGGCGGCGCGTGACGGTGACGCCAAGGCGATCGCCGGCGGCCAAAGCCTCGTCCCGATGCTCGCGTTCCGCCTTGCCCAACCTACCCTGCTGGTCGACCTTCGCAAGCTCGCCGATCTGCGCGGCATCAGGATTTCGGCGAAAGGCGTCACGCTGGGCGCCATGGTGCGTTGGCGCGACATCGAAGACGACGAACGGCTCGATACGGCGCATCCGCTGCTCAAGGCCGCGATTGCGCACGTTGCGCATTACCAGGTCCGCAATCGCGGCACGGTCGGCGGCAGCCTTGCCCATGCCGATCCGGCCGCCGAAATGCCTGGGATCGCGATGACCTGCGACGCCGAAATCGCCGTGGTCGGAAGGTCGGGCGCGCACGTGATCCAAGCTGCGGACTTCTTCCAGGGGGCGCTCACGACCGCGCTGACGCCGGACGAGATCATCGTCGAAATCCGCCTGCCCGCCTGGCCGGCGCGCCGGCGCTGGGGATTTGAGGAATTCGCCCGGCGCCGCGGCGACTTCGCGATGGCGGCGGCCGCGGTTTTCTACGACCAGGACGAGAGCGGCAAAGCGCGCAACGCCCATGTCGGGGTCGTCGGCGTCGCCGACCGGCCGCTGCGCCTCCCCGCCGTGGAAGACGTTCTCAACGGGCGAGCCATCGACGCGGCGATCATCGCCAAAGCCGAGGCTGCCGCCTCCGCCGCCGTCGATCCGCAGGACGATATTCACGCCAGCGCCGCCTACCGTCGCGCGCTCGTTGGAACGCTGGTCGAGCGTGCGCTCAAGCGCGCGGCCGCTTAAGCTTCATCCCGCCGGTTCTCTTATGTCAGTTCGATTTCGCGTCAACGGGCAAGAGGTCGAGGTCGAAGTGGAGCCGCGGCTCACGCTGGCGGATTGCCTGCGCCATCATCTGCGGCTGACCGGGACCCATGTGGGCTGCGAGCACGGCGTGTGCGGCGCCTGCACCGTCATCGTCGACGGCGCGGCCGTGCGCTCGTGCCTGATGCTCGCGGTGCAGGCCGAGGGCGCGGAGGTCATCACCGTCGAAGGGCTCTCCAACGATGCCGACCTCACGCCGCTGCAAAAATCCTTCCGCAGGCACCATGCGCTGCAATGCGGCTTCTGCACGCCGGGCATGATCACGACCGCGCACGCGCTATTGAGTGAGGAGCCTGATTGCGACGCCGCGCGGGTCCGCGAGGTGCTCTCGGGCAATCTCTGCCGCTGCACCGGCTACATCCCCATCGTCGAGGCCGTGCTCGACGCGCGCGCCGCCTATCAACCGAAGGGGCGGGATCGCAGCGGGGATCGCGCATGAGAACGGTCAACTCGCTCATCGGCAGCCCGATCGAACGGCTCGAGGATCTGCGCTTTCTGCGCGGGCGCGGACAATATGTCGACGATCTCGCGCGCAAGGAGATGCTGCACGCGGCGATCCTGCGCAGCTCCGTCGCCCATGGCCGCATCCGCTCGATCGCCGTCGCGGCCGCGCGCGCGTTACCGGGCGTGCACAGCGTGATCACGGCCAAGGATATCGGCAACCGCGTGCCGCGCGTCCCCATGCGGCTGCACCCGTTGCCGGATTTCGAGCCGTTCGGACAGCCGGTGATCGCAGAGACCAAGGTGCGCTACGTGGGCGAGGCCATCGCGGTCGTGCTCGCCGAGACCGCGGCCATTGCCGAGGACGCGCTCGGCCTCATCGAGGTCGAGATCGAACCGCTGCCGGCCGTGGCCGACCGCCGCGCGTCGGCGCAAGACGCATCGCTGTTGTTCGAGGACAAGGGCACCAATCTCGCGATCAAGTTCCGCGCCGTGCGCGGCGACGCCGACGCGGCGTTTGCCGACGCGCCTTACGTCAGGCGCGAGAGTTTCCGCACCCAGCGACACATGGCACTACCTTTGGAGCCGCGCGGGCTGCTCGCGGAATGGGACGCGGCGCGCGGGCGTCTCACCCTTTCCGGCGGCGCCAAGGTCTTGTTCTTCAATCGCCGCACCTTGGCGAAACAGATGGGGCTGCCCGAAAGCGCCATCGAGATCGTGGAGAACGATGTCGGCGGCGGCTTTGGCGCGCGCGGCGAGTTCTATCCGGAGGACTTTCTCATTCCATTCGCGGCGCGCCACACCGGCCGGCCGGTGAAATGGACGGAAGACCGGCGCGAGCACTTGATGTGTGTCAACCACGCGCGCGAAGCGGAATGCGACGTGGAGATCGCCTGCAAGCGCGACGGCACCATCCTAGCCCTGCGTGGTCATGCCTATGTGGACGTCGGCGCCTATATGCGCACCAACGGCGCGGTCGGCGCCCGCAACGTCGCTCAGTTCATGTCGGGGCCATATCGCATTCCCCACATCGACGTCGACGTCGCGCTGCAGCTCACCAACAAGACGCCAGTCGGCACTTATCGCGGGCCCGGCCGTTTCGAGACCGATTTCTTCCGCGAGCGCTTGCTCGACATGGTGGCGCAGGATCTCGGGCTCGACCGCGTCGAGTTCCGCCGCCGCAATCTCGTGTCGCAGCGGGAGATGCCGTATCAGATCGCCACCATCACGCCCTTCGAGAGCAAGGACGAATTCGACAGCGGCGACTACCAAACCACGCTCGACCGCTGTCTCGACGAGATCAAGTGGACGGAAAAGTCGAAGCTCGCGGGCAAGCTGATCGACGGGCGCTACCACGGCCTTGCGCTGGGCTGCTTCATCGAGGGCGGCGCCGCCGGACCGAAGGAGAGCGCCCGCATCGTGCTCGAGCCGGATGGACTTTACTCGGTCTACGTCGGGTCGTCCGCGATCGGCCAGGGGTTGGAGACGGCGTTCGCGCAGATCGCCGCCGACGCGCTCGAAGTGACCATCGATCGCATCCGCGGCGTTTTTCACGGCAGCACCTCTTACGTCGCAGACGGCTACGGCGCCTACCACTCGCGTTCGGTGGTGATGGGCGGCTCGGCGATGCTCGATGCGGCGAAGAATCTGCGCGAAGCGATCCGCGCGCAGGCGGCGCAGCGCCTGGGCTGCCAGCCGTCCGAGGTCGAAATCGTCGAAGGCAGCAAGGCGGTCGGGCCCGGCGGTAAATCCATCGCCTTGAACGGGCTTTCGAGCGAAGGCATTTCGGCCGAGGGCGCCTTCCTCAACAAGAAGCACACTTACACCTACGGCGCCCATGCCGCCCACGTGGCGGTCGATGCCAAGCTCGGCCACGTGGAACTCGTCGACTACGTCGTGGTCGAGGATTGCGGGCGCATCATCAATCCCCTGACGGTACACGGGCAGGCGATCGGCTCGGTGGTGCAAGGGCTCGGCGGCGCCATGATGGAGCATCTCGTCTACGACCAGGAAGGCCAGCTGCTGACCGGCTCGCTTGCCGATTATCTCATCCCCACCGCCAGCGACTTCCCCAACATCCGCGCTATTGTCATGGGAGATCACCCCTCGCCGATCAATCCGCTGGGCGCAAAGGGCGCCGGCGAGGGCGGCATCATCGCCGCCGGCGGCGTGATGGCCAATGCCGTGGCGAATGCGCTGAGCGCGTTCGGCGCGCAACCGCGCGAGCTTCCGCTCACGCCGACGCGCGTCTGGGAGCTCGCGCAGGCGCCACGCAAGTGACGCCGCGTTCCGATCCAGTCCGTGGCGGCCGGCCCGCTTCATTGACGCGTTGCGCCATGAAAGCATAGATTCGACGTAGTATTTCCGCCGTTTCAATAGGAGCGACCCATGAGCGTTGCACGGCATCAGCGTCCGCCGGAACTGGTCGATGTTCCCCTCGAGGACATCATGCAGAAATACGTCGGACGCTTCCGCGAGAAGAAGCCGGACTGGGCGGCGTTCGAGGACGCCAAGATCGAAGGCTACAAGCGCGCGCAACACCGCTTCATCGGGGCGGGCGGGTCCGGCAAGCACGGCGATCCGAGCGTCATCCCGGCGAAGAACTTCACCCTGTCGATCATGTATGTGGAGCCGGGACAGGGCAACGCCGCCCACACCCACGAGGTCGAAGAGTGCTTTTTCGTGCTGCAGGGTTATCTCGACGTCTTCGTCGAGGACGAGAGCGGCAAGCGCCTCACCACCCGGCTCGGGCCGTGGGAATGCATCTCATGCCCCGCCGGCGTCATCCACGGCTATCAGAACGACAGCCTGGAGCCGGCCTACTTCCAGGTCATGCTCGGACGCGGCCAGCCCGAGACAATGGGCTATGCCGACGAGGACCTCTACACGCGCCGCGATGCCCATCTCAAGGCGGTCTGAGGCGCGCCAACGCGCAACACGCTGTCCGTCATTTCCCTAAATGACAGTGCGCGCGCGGCAGCGGCCGGTGATGCGCTGTTACTCCGCCGCCTCCCGTCGCGCGCCCTGCGGGGAACGATCGCGGAAATGCGGCAGAACCTCCTCGGCGATCGCCGTCATGTTCGCGCGCGTCATGTCGTCGGGCAGCGTGCCGAACTGGGTCTTGGTCAGCGAGGTGTTGAAGCCCGCCAGATCCTGATATTCGGCGAGTTTTTCGCGCACGGTGTTGGGGCTTCCCACGATCACGACGCCCGCCTTGATGACATCCTCGATCGACTGCGGCTTGCCCGTGACCTTGGCCGCGCGCACCCGCTTCATGGACGCGGGATCGGTATAGCCCGGCGGCAGCAGCATCTCGGTCGGCATTTTCAGGAAATAGTTCATGAGCGCTTCCAGGTGCGGCCGCGCCTCCCGCACCGCCCTCTCGTCGGTCTCGGCCACGTAGATCGTGTTCGACCAGGCGAGTTGGTCGGGCGAGGCCTTGTAGCCCGCCTTGTCGGCCTCCTCGCGATAGAGCTGGAAGAAGCGCGCCACCGCCGCGATCGGGCTTAGCGTCTGACAATAGGTGTAGCGCATGCGCGCGGCCCAGCGGATGGTCGACCCGGAGCCTTGCGAGGGTATCCAGATCGGCGGATGCGGGTTCTGGTACGGGCGCGGCCAGGGATTGACGTATTTGAACTGATAGTGCTTGCCGACATAGGAGAACGGCCCCGGCTCGGTCCATGCCCGCACGATGAGATCGTGGGCTTCGGCGAAACGCTCCTGCGAATAGGCCGGATTGATGCCCATGGCGTGATATTCGGCGCCGATGCCGCGCACGAAACCCGCGATCAGCCGCCCGCGCGTGAGATTGTCGAGGATGGCGTATTCTTCCGCCACCATCAGCGGATTGTTGAGAAGCGGCAGCGCGCGGCCGAGAATGGCGAGCTTGGCGCGTTTGACGCTGCGCGCCAGCGCCCCGGCGAGAACGCCGGGTATAGGCATCATGCCGTAAGCGGTCTGGTGATGCTCATTGAGGCAGACGCCGTCGAAGCCGAGCTCGTCGGCAAACTCCATCTGATCGAGATAGTCGTGATAGAGCTCGGCGCCCTTTTGCGGATCGTAATGGCGGTTCGAGAACGTCACCCAGGCCGAGCCGTTCTTTGCGATCGCATCGAGATCGGCGTGCCGGTAAGGCATGAGATGGAAATTGAAGAACTTCATGCTGCGATCCTCATGGCGCCGATGAAGGCTTCGAGTTCGGCGGCAAAGGCGTCGCCCTTCTCCACGTGCGGCAGGTGCCCGCAATCCGCGATGATGACGGCCTTCGCCCCCGGGATCAGCCCTTGAAACGCGAACGCATAGTCCTTCGGAAAGACCCGATCGCGATCCCCCCAGATCAGCAGCGTCGGCACTTTGATTCGATGCAGCCACTTGCGCAGATGGGGATCGTGGTTGCGCGGTTGCCACGACAGCTTAGCGGTCATCATCCGGTTCTTGAGCGCGGCATCTTCCAGCTCCGGCCGCTGCGAGCCCGCGATCACCGCCTCGGCAAGCTCTTGATCATGGAACAGGTCGCGGATGCGCTGCTCCTCGTTGCTCAGAAAGGTATCCACCTGCGCCACGTCGTTGAGATGGATTCCGGCGGCTCCGACGAGCGTGAGCGAGCCCAGGCGGGTCGCATTGCGCACGGCCGCCTCCGCGGCAATCCAGCCGCCCAGCGAACTCCCGATGAGATGGACGCCGGAGAGGTCGAGCTGGTCGAGGAAGTCGAGATAGAAGTTGGCCAGATCGCCGACGGTATCGAGCCATGGCGGCGTGTCGGAGGCGCCGAAGCCAGGATGCTCGGGAGCGATGACGTCGAACTTTTTCGCCAGCCGCGCCATGCACGGGAGCCAGATTCCCACGCCGCCGCCGCCGTGAAGAAAAAGCAGCGGTGGCCCCGCCCCGCCGCGCATGAGGCGGATGCGGCAATCGCGGATCGCAATGGTCGAGATCGAGTGATCGGCCATTTGTCCGCGGTCTCTCACTCTCTGCGGGTCAGCGGCGGGGTGCGGTGATTATACCCCTCGAATATCGAGGACACATACACTAATCTGCTCCCGGATCGATTGCGACCGCCGTTCCGCGCCCGCGCTGCCGTCGAGGCGCGGCTGCATGCGTCGAAAGGAACCCGATGTACGCGCCAACCGGAGTAAAGACGAGCACGGATTATCCCATCCCCGACACCATGAAGGCATGGGTGCTCGGCGATCCCGGCGAGCTGTTGTTCCGGGACAAGCCGGTACCGGTGCCGAAGAAGGCCGAGGTGCTGGTGCGCATCGACGCGGTCGCGATCTGCGCGACCGATCTCGAGATCATCTATCACGGGCCGCCGGCGTTGATCCTTGGCGGCATGCCGCACAACAAGAACTTCACCCCCGGGCACGAATATATGGGCACGGTGGCCGCGCTCGGCCCGGGCGTCGACGAATACCGGATCGGCCAGCGCGTGACCGTCGAGATTCATGCCGGCTGCGGCCAGTGCAAGCGCTGCCGCGAGGGCATGTACACCGCCTGTCACAACTACGGTCTCAACTACGGCGACGTCGACAAAGGTCACCGCGCCAACGGCTTCACCACCGACGGCGGCTTCTGCGAATATCAGGTCAACAACATCAACACGTTGGTTGCGATTCCCGACGCGATGTCGGACGAGGAGGCGACGCTGGTGGTCACCGCCGGCACCGCGATGTACGGGCTCACCGAGCTCGGCGGGCTGGTCGCGGGCGAAAGCGTGGTGGTCACCGGCCCCGGCCCGATCGGCCTCCTCGGCGTCGCGGTCGCAAGGGCGCTCGGCGCGCATCCCGTCATCCTCACCGGTACGCGCGACAACCGGCTCAAGATCGGCCGCGAGCTCGGTGCCGACCACGTCGTCAACGTCAGGCGGGAGGACGCGGTCGCGGCGGTGCGCCGGCTCAACGGCGGCAAGGGTGTCGACTATGTGCTCGAGTGCTCGGGCGCGCCCAACGCCGTCAACGAGGCGGTGCGCATGGTCAACCGCGGCGGCAAGGTCTGCCTCGCCGCCTTCCCGCACGAGGAGACGCCGGTCGATATCGCGGAGATCGTGCGCAACAACATCTACGTCTACGGTATCCGCGGCGAAGGCAAGAGCGCGACCCATCGCGCCGAAGCCTTCATGAGCCAGAAGCGCTTCGACGCCACCAAGATCCACACCCACACCTTCCCGCTCGACGACCTGCCGACCGCGATCCGCTACGCCAAGGACCGCGTCGAGGACGCGATCAAGGTGGTGGTGAAGGCGCGCGGCGTATCGGCCGCGCACAAGGTGGCGGCGGAATAGTTCTCCAACTCCGCGGCAGGTACCGCTCCCTCGCTTGCGCGAGAGCCATTTCGCCTCAACGATGCAAGAACCCCGGAGCGAGCGCAGTGCTGCTGGACGTGACCAAGCCCGCCGGCACCGAGAGACGTAACGCCGTGGATTTCCGTCCCGACCTCGCGGCCATTCGAGCGATGAGCGCGGTCCTGCCCGGCGCGCTTCCGCTCGTGGTCAACGGCGTGCGCGTTGCAGCGAGCATTCGTCCGCGCAAATTCGTGATCGAGGGCGGCGACGACACAGCGGTGGCGATGCCGCGCACGGCCTTCCAGATCGTCTATCCGGACTGCTCGGTGATGATCGATTCTGGATTGGACAAGGCGACGCACGACTCCTTCAGCCCGGACAAGCCCGAACCGTATTTCGCCGAGCAATTCGCCAAGCTCCAACGCGCGCTCGCAAGCGCGCGGCTCATCGTGCTCACCCACCACCACGCCGACCACGTGGCGGGCGTGCTATGCGCACCGAATTTTTCCGAGCTTGCGGGGAAAACCATCATCACCATGGGCGTAGCGGATTGCATGATCAACACGCCGCACCGCCCCCACCTCAAGCTCGCTCCGCAGGCGCTCGAGCGCTTCATCGTCCTCGACTATCCGCAATATTATCCGGTTGCGCCCGGCGTCGTACTCATCCAGTCGCCAGGCCACAGCCCGGATTCGCAAATGGTCTTCATCCGCCTGCAATCCGGCCGGGAGATCCTGCACAGCGTCGACTCCGCCTGGATCATGGACAACATCATGGAGGTCAAGGGCAAGGCCGCGCCGTGGGTGAAGGAGGACGTGCCGCAGGTGATGGCGCAATTGCGCTGGCTCAAGGCCGTCGCCGAGACTGAGAAGAACATCACGATTCTCGTGACCCACGACGACGAGCTGTTCGATCGCCAGACGCGCAACGGGACGATAGGAAGGGAGCTGGCGATTTGACCGACAACCGGGAAATATCATCGCACGACCCAGCTTGTCCGCGCGTGGGCGCGGAGCGACAAGGCAAGCGCCGCCACAAGCGTGAACGGCGTGCTGCGCGGCGCTCGAGCCGGCTGACGTGGCTGCTGTGCGTCGCGGTGTCCGCCGTCCTCGCCGCGCCGCTTGGCGTGAATGCGCAGAGTTACCCATCGCGGCCCATCACGGTGGTGGTGCCGTTTCCGGCCGGCGGGCCGAGCGACGTCGTCGCGCGCATCGTGACCGAGCAGATGGGGAAAATCCTCGGCCAATCCATGATCATCGAGAATGTCGGCGGCGCCGGCGGCACGATCGGGAGCGCGCGCGTGGCGGCCGCGGCGGCGGACGGCTACACCTTGCTCGCGGGCAGCATGGGCTCCCACGTCGCCGCCCCGGTGCTCACGCCGAACCTGAAATACGATTCCGAGCGCGATTTCATTCCGATCGGCTTCACCGCGCACGCGCCGGCCGTGATCGTCGCAAGGAAGGATTTTCCGGCCAAGGACCTGCCGGAATTCGTGGCCTATCTGAAGAACCACGGCGACGGCGTGAAACAGGCGCATGGCGGCATCGGCTCCTCGTCGCACATGGCATGCCTCCTGTTCACCTCCGCGGCTGCCGTGCAGCCGAGCCTTGTGGCCTATCGCGGCACCAGCCCGGCGTTGAATGACCTGATCGGCGGCCACGTCGATTTCTTCTGCGAGCAAGCGGTCAGCGTCGCCCCGCAAATCGCCGCCGGCACGATCAAGGCCTACGGCGTCTCCTCGAGCGAGCGCTTGGCCGTGCTGCCCAACGTGCCGACGGCGAAGGAAGCCGGTGTCGACTATCGGATGAGCATCTGGGCCGGTATTTTCGCGCCCAAGGGCACGCCGCGGGAGGTCATCGACAAGCTCGCGGGCGCGCTCGACCACGCGCTGGACGACGCGGCTGTCCAGACCCGCCTGGCCGATGTGGGCGGATCGCTGCCGGCCAAGGACGAGCGCACCCCGGCGAACTTCGCTAGCTTCGTGCATGCGGAGATCGCCCGTTGGTCTCCCATCCTCAAGGCAGCAAATGTGGAGGCGAAGTGATCTCCCGGATGCGACCTAGCGCGGGACACGGCTGCCGAAAGCTTGTGCAGATGGAGTAATTCCCGGCCATCGGCCGGCAGCCTTGGAACTTCGATCAAAGCGCGTGTCCACACGCAAACGGCGATGGCTGCTGGCACGGCTTTTGCGATATAGTCCGCCGGGGATTGGGCAATCCGTGCCGCGACACGGTTGAGCGGAGTGCGCATGTCGTTCTCGGCCCCGAAACTGTGCGTTGCCGACGTCAGCATGACGTTCAAGACGCCGACGGGCGCCTTCCACGCGCTTGCGCCGGTCACGCTGTCGATCCCACAGGGCCGTTTCGTGAGCCTGATCGGCCCGTCGGGCTGCGGCAAAAGCACCATCTTCAACATCATCGCCGGACTGCTGGAGCCGAGCGGCGGCCGGGTGCTGATCGACGGTGTCGACGCCACCGGCACCATCGGCCGCGTCGGCTATATGCTGCAAAAGGATCTGCTGCTGCCCTGGCGCACGGTGCTCGACAACACCATCCTCGGCATGGAAATTCAGCACGTGCCGTTGCGCGCGGCGCGCGAGCGCGCGTTGCCGCTGCTCCATCGCTATGGATTGGCCGGCTTCGAATATCTTTATCCGAACGCGCTGTCCGGCGGCATGCGCCAGCGCGCCGCATTGTTACGCACCCTGCTGTTCGATACCGACGTCATTCTGCTGGACGAGCCGTTCGGGGCGCTCGACGCCCAGACCAAGCTCAAGATGCAGGAATGGCTGATGCAGCTGTGGAGCGACTTCAGCAAGACCGTGCTGTTCGTCACCCACGACGTCGAGGAAGCGATCTATCTGTCCGACGAGGTCCACGTGATGGGCACGCGGCCCGGCCGCATCATCGCGTCGATTCCGGTCCCGCTTGCGCGCCCGCGCGTTCGAGGCAGCACGCTCAGCCCCGACTTTCTGGTCATCAAGGAACGCTGCCTCGAACTGCTTCATCTCGATCCGACGGCGTCCGAACCCGTGAACGAAGCAGCCTGAGGCAGCGGCAAGGACCAATGAGCGCTCAGGACACTCCCACCGTAGGCACAATGGCAAGGCTCGAGCGGGCGCAGCCAAAGCCCGAAGCGGCGAGGCCGGCCGCCGTCCGGCGCCTACCCGTGCAGAAGGATTGGCCGACCTGGGCGCTCATCGCCGCGCAGATCGGCATCCTCGTCGGCGCGCTCTCGCTCTGGGAAATCGGCGCCCGCACCGGCTGGATCGATGCTTTCTTCTGGTCGCAGCCGAGCGCGATCGCCGACACGATGAAGATCTTCTTCACGACCGGCGACGCTTGGACCGACATCAGCTTCACCTTCCGCTCGACCATTTTCGGCTTTCTCATCGGCACGACGGCGGGATCGCTGCTCGGCCTATCGTTCTGGTGGTCGCGCAATTACGCCGCCGTCGTCCAGCCCTATGTCATCTGCCTGGAATCGATTCCGAAACTGGCGCTGGCGCCGCTCATCATCCTGGTGTTCGGCATCGGCTTGGTGTCCAAAGTCGCGGTCGCAACCGCGCTCACGCTGGTGGTCTCGACGCTGACCGCCTATGCCGGGGTGAAGGCGCTCGATGCCGACAGCGAGAAGCTGTTCTACTCGCTCGGCGCCACGCGCCTGCAGGTGTTCCGCAAGCTCGTCATTCCGTTCTGCCTGCCCTGGATCATCTCGGTGCTGCGGGTGAATATCGGCCTCGCCTTGACCGGCGCCATCGTCGGCGAGTTCATCGCCTCCCAGCACGGCCTTGGGCGCACGATCCTCTATGCCGGCCAGACCTACGACATCGCGCTGGTCTGGGTGGCGGTGCTGGTGCTCTCGACCTTGGCGATGGTCATGTATGCGGCGGTGTCGTGGCTCGAAAGCACGCTGCGTAAAGGCGTGCGGCAATGAGGTAATTCAAATCTAACAGCGAGGACGTCATGAACAGGCGAAAATTCCTGCAGTCGACCGCGACGCTCGGTAGCGGCCTTGGGCTTGCGCTGGCAGCGCCGGCTCTCATCGGGCGCACCGCCACCAAGGAGCTGTTGGTCGCCGAGCCAGTTCACAGCACGGGCTATCTGCCCATGTACATCGCGATGGCCAATGGCTATTTCGCCGAGTCCGAGATCGTCGTGAAGATCGTCACCATCGAGACCGGCGGCGGCCATACCAACGCGGTGCTCTCGGGGCAAGCATTTGCCTTCATCGGCGGTCCCGAGCACAACGCCTTCGCCAAGGCCAAGGGCGCGGAGCTGCGCGCGGTCGTGCACTGCGTCGACCGCGGCAACGTCTATCTCTGCGCCGCCAAAGGCCATGATCCCAAGGACACGAATTGGCCGGCTTATTTCAAGGGCAAGGCGATCGCCGTTGGCCCCTACGGCGGCACGCCCAACTCGATCATGCGTTATCTGCTGGGCAAATGGCAGCTCGACGCCAAGCGCGACGTGACGCTGATCGAGGTGGCAAACTCGGCCGTGCCCGCCGCCGTGAGGGCGGGACAGGCGGTGATCGGCAACACCACCGAACCCATGGTCACGCAGGGCATCCGCCAGAATCTCTGGAGCGAGCCGTTCTTCAACGTGCCCAAGGAGCTCGGCCCCTACGCCTATTCCACCATCAACGTCCGTCTCGATTCGATTCAGAAAGAGCCGGAGGTCGTGCGGGGATTCGTCAAGGGCATGGTCAAGGGCCTGAAATTTCTCTACGCCAATCCGAACGAAGCGGCCGAGATCGCCAAGAAGCAATTTCCCACCATGGCGCTCGAGGACCTCAAGGCGACGCTCGACCGGTCGTTCAAGGACCAGATGTGGAGCAAGGACGGCTTGATCAGCAAGGAAGCCTGGGCCACCGGCAGCGCGGTGGTGCGCGAGGCCGGCATCCTCAAGACCGACGTGAAGTACGAGGAGATCATCGACATGAGCTTCGTCGAAAGCGTGCGCGCGAGCCTGTAAGAGGATCGGGCCGAGCAACTCAACCCAAGACCGAAACCGGAAAGAGCAACATCATGTCAGAGCCCATCTGGAACAAGTTCCTCACCGAGCGCGACAAAGCGGTGTTCGAGTCGTCGGGCTACGGCGCACGCGGGGGATTCGGCAAGCGTCCCGCGCTCCTGATCATCGACGTGAACTACGCGTTCTGCGACGAGCGTCCGATGCCGATCCTCGAATCGATCAAGCGCTGGCGCAATTCCTGCGGCGAGGACGCCTGGGTTGCCATGCCCTACCTCAAGGCGCTGATCGACAAGGCCCGCGCCAAGGGCATCCCGGTGATCTACACGACCGGGGTGCGGCGCGAGGACAATTGGGACAGCGGAAGCTGGACCTGGAAGAACGGCCGCTCCGACGAGGACATGACCAGCAAACCCGCGACCAACGTGGACGGCAACGACATCGTCGCCGAGATCGCGCCGGCGCCGCAGGACATCGTGGTGCTTAAGCAAAAGCCGTCCGGCTTCTTCGGCACCAACATGGCAAGCTATCTCACGCTGCTCGGCTGCGACAGCGTGATCGTCACCGGCACGACGACGTCGGGCTGCGTACGCGCGACCGTGCTCGACGCCTTCAGCCTCAACTACCGCATCGCGCTGGCCGAGGAGGGCTGCTTCGACCGCTCGCAGGCGAGCCACGCCATCAACCTCTGCGACATGAACGCCAAATATGCCGACGTGGTGAAGACGTCCGAGGTGCTTGCCTTCTTCGACAGCCTCCCCAGCGGCATGTTCGACCTGCCGAAGGGGTCGCCGGCACCCGCACCGAAGCCACGCCTCGCCGCGAACATGTGAATGCACGCAGGGGAGCGATCACCGCGAGCGTGACCGTGAACTCTGCGAATCCGGGACTAGCTGCGGCGGTGTTGCTGCGAACAATCCCTGTGCCGAAGCTAGTCCGTACGCGATGCCAACTCCGACCTTGCCCGACCGACGGCCTGCGCCGACACGGCGGAGGCTGCGGCCCCCCATGTATTGCGGACGTAGGTCAGCACCGCAGCCACCTGGACGTCGTCGAGCTGCCACCCGTAGGATGGCATTCCCGGCGCGGTCGGTTCGGCGTCGGTGGCCACGCTTCGCGCGCCGCGCAGCACGATACGTATCGGCGTGGTCGGGTCGTCCGACCGCGCCATTGACGAGTCTGCGAGCGACGGGAAGAGCAGCGGGACGCCGCGGCCGTCCAACCCATGGCACGCGGAACACTGATCGCGGTAGATCGCGCCGCCGGCAGCCATGACCGGATCATCGGAGGGCAGCGGCTTCGGGGCCTCCTTTCGGCCTGGCAGCGACTTCAGATAAACCGCGATCGCCTTGAGATCTGCGTCGCTCATGTGTGAAAACGACAGGGAAACTGCCTCCGCCATCGGTCCGGTTGACGCGGTGACGCGGTTGTGCCCGGTCTTGAGGTAGGCAACCACGTCGTCAACCGACCAACCGCCGAGTCCGACGCGATTATCATTGGTAATGTTGGGCGCGAACCATCCTTGCAGAAACGAGCCCTGGAGGTATTGGCTCATTTTGTCTCCGCCCAACAAGGATTTTGGCGTGTGACAGGCGCCACAGTGAGCCGGTCCATCGACCAGGAACGCACCCCTGTTCCATTCAGAAGATTTCTGCGGATCGGGCTTGTACTCACCCTCGGTGAAATAAAATGCATTCCATACACGCATCGCCGCACGGATGTTGAAGGGGAACGGCAGCGTGTTCGCGACGACCGCGTTGCTCACGGGCGTGACGGTGTTGAGGTAGGCGCGGATCGCCAGCACGTCATCGCGCGACAACTTGGTAAAGGCGTTGTACGGCATCGCCGGATAAAGCAGCCCGCCGGCCCGACGAACCCCTTTGCGAACCGCCCTTTCGAACTCATCGTCGCTCCACGCGCCAATCCCAGTGTCGCGGTCCGGAGTGATGTTTGGTGCGACGATGTTTCCGAACGGGGTCTCGATCGCCCGCCCGCCGGCAAAAGGCCGGTCGCTGCCGGGTACAGTGTGGCAACTCCCGCAATCCGAGGCCACCGCGAGATAACGGCCTCTTTCGATCTGCGTGAAGTCCTGAGGGTCCGATTCCCCCGCCCATGTGGGGGAAGCGGCGAACAAAATCGCGAGAGCAGCGGCGCCCGCGACGCCGAGCGATTGCGCGTGGACTCTGGTTTTATGCATCGACCAGCGGCCCCGGCTGCTTGAGATACTGGTTGCGGATTGCAGCGGCCGCCCAGAACGCGAGCGCCCCCACCGTTCCGGTCGGATTGTACCCAGCATTCTGCGGGAATGCGCTCGCGCCGAGCACGAACAGGTTGGACACGTCCCAGCTTTGCAAATAGCGATTGATGGCGCTGACCTTCGGATCGGCACCCATGATGGCGCCGCCGTTGAGATGCGTCGTCTGATAGATGGTGATGTCATAGGGCGCGGTGCGATATTGCGGGGCGACTTGGTTGGCGCCCATTGCCTTGATGATTTCCGCAAACTTGTCGACCAGAAACCTGTTCTGTTTGACCTCGTTTTCATGGAAATCGACAGTCATCCGCATGAGCGGGCGGCCGAAGCGATCCTTGTACGTCGGATCGAGATCGAGATAGACGTCGCGGTAGGCATAGAAACTGCCATGCACGCCGCTGCCGGGTTTCACCGTGCTGAGATAGTTGTCGCGCACCGCGCTTTTCCAGGCCGCGCCCCATTTCGGCGTTCCAGGCGGCGTGAGCGTGCTTTCGATCGGTCGGGCGCCGGTCTGGACTTGGCCGACATAGCCTCCGCCGACGAAGCCATGTGGACCATGATCAAAGTTGTCGCCATTGAACTCATCGATGCACATGCCGATCGAGCCGGAGCCGATGAACGGATTGAAGTTGAACTTTTTGTTATCGAAAAAGCCATTCACGCTCGAAACGGTCTGGTGCGTGTAGTTGCGGCCGACCACGCCGGTGTTGGCGACGGGATCGTAAGGCTGGCCGATGCCGGACAGCAGCAGGAGCTGCACGTTAAAGAGCGAATACGCCGAGAGGATCACGAGATCGGCAGGCTGTTCCCATTCCTCTCCGCTGGTGTCGACGAAGGTGACACCGGTGGCGTGCTCGCCCGATCTATCCACATTGATTTTGGTAACCTCCGAGTTGTCACGCGCCGAGAAGTTCGATTTGCGCACCAGGACAGGGAGGATCGTCGTTTGCGGACTGGCCTTGGAGTAGTTGGCGCAGCCGAACCATTCGCAAAAACCGCAATATGTGCACGGACCTAGACGCAGTCCGAGCGGATTCGTATAGGCCCGCGACAAATTCCCCGATGGCTGCGGAAACGGCTTGTAGCCAAGTTCGCGGGCCGCCTTGGCAAACAAGGTGTGGCTGAACGGCTGCGCTTGAGCGGGGGTCGGATAAGGCCGCGAACGGGGACCCTCGAACGGGTTTCCGCCCTCTTGAATTTCTCCTTTCAGATTGCCCGCGGTGCCCGACGTGCCGCAGAGATACTCGAATTGATCGTAATGAGGTTCAAGGTCATCGTAGGTGACGCCCCAATCCTGGATGGTCATATCCGCGGGCAAAAACGACGCGCCGTAGCGCTGCGTCAGATGCGTTTTCAGCACAAAATCGGATGGTAGGAAGCGGAACGTCTCGGCGTTCCAATGCACGCCGCCACCACCGACCCCGTCTGGTCCGGCCGCAGGAACAGCTCGTGCCGAACGCGATAGCGCAGCTCGTCCTGCATGTAGGTCGGCGGGAAATCGGTCGGCGAGTCGCGCCAGGGACCACGCTCGATGGCGATGACATCGAGCCCTTCGTCGGTGAGCTCGTGCGCCATGATCGAACCGGTCCAGCCGAGACCGACAATGACGACGTCTTTTTTCGGAAGTCTGCGGGCCATGACCGCACCTCAGCGCGTTTTCGGGGTCCACTCCGCCCGGCCCGTGATGCTGACCGGCGGCAGCGGAAACGGTTCATTGTGACGATCCACCCAGTCGAGATAATTGTAACGCGCGCCGGGATATCCGATCATTTTCCACCCGACCATGTCGCGATTGCCACCGTAAATCGGATCGGCGAAGAACCCCATCTGCACGTCTTTGACGGCCTGCTCGAAGAAGGATTTCCCATCGGCGCCGTCGAGCTTGAAATCGCCTCTCTCAAGGCCCTTGAGCACCGTATCCATGTCGCTCTCGGAGAGCTCGGCGAATGCCTTGCCGGCATATTTTGCTTTGCAGGCGCGATCGAGGGCGGCCAGCGCCTCGCGATATTTCTGCGCTGGTCCCGCCTCAGACTGCGGGCCTTGATTCGGCGTACCGGCATGGAACGGCGGCTGAACGTACAGTCCGTCTTGTCTGCCGTAAGGCCCGGCGAGCTGTCGGTCTACGAAGACGGCGCAGCCAGCGTCCTTGCCACCCGGTGTCTGCGGATCCGGCGGGATGATGCGATCGGCGATGGCCTCCATCGCTCTGCCCTCGGGACCGCTAAAAAACAACCATGGGCCAGGCTTTGCCGGCGTCGGCGGATTTCCCGCGTTCGGCGCCCACGGCAAATGATCGAAAATCACGGCGGCACGGCTGTGGGACATGCCGAGCAGGAGGCTCGCCGTACCCGCCAGCAACTCGCGCCGGCGGAGGTTTATCTTGGTAAGGCTTTCATTTTTCATGCGATCCTCCACACCACGGCGGTGTCGTGGCCTAACGGCCCGATGGTCGCTTGAACACACAACCGTATTATGACCTGATGGAGCCCGCAATCGGTTCGATGAACTGCCGACGTCTCGCACGAGGGTCAAGCAGCGGAGGGCTCGCGTGTCACAATCGGCGCAAACGGTCGCCGACCATTACAAGAAACGCGCTCTCGGCGACGCCATCCTGGCGGCGCTGAAAGCGGCGGGAAAAGACATCGAGCGCTTGACGCCGGACGATCTTGCGCCCGTCGACGAATTCCATTCGGGCGGGCGCAACGCGACGGTACGGCTGGCGCAGCTCGCCGGGATCAATGGCTCCGAGCGCGTGCTCGACGTCGGCTGCGGCATCGGCGGGCCCTCGCGCTACCTCGCGAGCACGTTCGGCTGCCGCGTGACCGGCCTCGATCTCACCCAAGAATTCATCGCGCTCGCCGCAATGCTCGCGCAACGCACCCGGCTCGCCGACAAGGTGACCTACCGCCAGGGTGACGCGCTCGCCATGCCGTTTGCCGACGCGAGCTTCGATCTCCTATGGTCGCAGAATGCGGCCATGAATATCGCCGACCGCGATCGGCTCTACGGCGAGATGCGTCGCGTGCTGGCGCCGGCCGGACGGCTCGCGTTCCAGGATGTCGCGGCGGGGCCGGGCGGCGACCCGCATTACCCCACGCCGTGGGCAAACGACAAAAGCATCAGTTTCCTCGCTACGCCGGAGTCGACGCGGACCGCGCTCGAGCGCATCGGCTTCCGTGTCCTCGCCTGGCACGATTCAACGCAGGAGGCGCTGGAGCAACAGCTTGCGCGCGCCAAGGCGCTCCAGGGCGGATCACTGCCACCGCTCGGCCTTCACATCCTGATCGGGGAGGCTTATCCGGCGGTGACAAAGAACATGCTGCGCAATCTGCAGGAGCAAAGGATCAGGCTCCTCAACGCGGTGCTCGAGCGGGGCTAGAGCATGTTTGTTTGTGTTTGAAGCGCTTCAGCACCGCGCACTCGGTGTGTTCCCCTCCCCCTTGTGGGGAGGGGTCGGGGGAACGGCGGCCGAAGGCCGCCTATGCCTCCCCACAAGGGGGAGGGTAGGACCGAGTGCCGCTCGTGCTGATTCCATTTCACACGAACGCTCTCTAGCGCCGACGCGGTTGGCCTCGCAGCGGCGAGCGCCAGCTCGGGCGATCGGTCGGCTCCATGCTCAATTGCTGTCCTAAGATGGCGCTGGCGCACGGGCGCGACCTGCCACGACTCCGTCTCGCCGTCCGCCCATCAAGCGCGCGGCGCTCACCTGCCAGGCTCACCCGGCTTGTCGACCGCACCGCCCCCTTCGGCCCAATCCTTGAACGCGCCGAGATTGTAGACCTCGCCGTAGCCCATGTCTTTGAGCACCTTGCCGCTCAAGGCCGAGCGACCGCCGGAGGCGCAATAGAGAATGACGGTTTTGTCCTTGGCGAAATTCTTGTCGTGGTAGGGCGACTCGGGATCGGCGCGAAACTCCAGCATGCCGCGCGAGACATTCACGGCGCCGGCAACCTTGCCGCTTTTTTCCACTTCCGGAGCGTCGCGCACGTCGACCACCAGGGTGTTGCCCTTGGCGATCATCTCGCGCGCCTGCGCCGGCGTGATCCGCGGCACCGCCGCGTTGGCGGCTTCCATCATCTGCTTGACGCTTGTGGCCATGGCGTCCTCCTCTCTCCGGCGTTCACGCCCGTCGCCTGCGGATGCGCCCGCAGCCTCAGACCGCGCCGAAGGTATCACAGCTCGCACGGCGCTGCAGCGGTATCCGAAAAGCGGCGAGACTCAACCATCGGCGACCCGGGCCGATCGCGCCGGGGTTGACCGAGGTCACGTCTTTACACTTCCAGAGCGCCTCAAGACCGGACATAAATTGAGTTGTCGTGGTGCCGCCGGCGTGCGCAATCATGCATTATCGCGTTCATCGATTCCTCGGCAGCGGGTGACGACAAGGCTCGTCATCGGCGGGCCGGCACGTGCGCGGCGGGAAGGCAGCAGTGAGCGGAACGGGCAGACGTTTTGGGCCTCGATTGTTGCTCTTGGCTTGCGCGCTCGCTTTGAGCGCCTGCGCCGGCGCAAATCGCAACCGCGAGGTCCGCGATCCTCTTCCGGAAAACTACAAGGCGGACATTCTCGCCATGTTGCACGTCTATCTGAGGGATCCGACTCAAATCCGCGACGCCGCCGCCTCCGAACCGACGCCCGTACTGGTCGGCACAACGAATCGGTACGTTGTCTGTCTTCGCTTCAATGCCAAGAAAAGCAGCGGAGAATACGGGGGCCTGAAGCAATACTTAGCTATCTTTGTTGCCGGCAGACTGGACCAGATGGTGGAGGTGAAGCCGGAGCAATGCGCCGCGGCCGACTACCAGCCATTCCCCGAAGCGGAAAAACTGACTCGATAACCGCGCGCCAGTCTGGGATTGTCGTGTCTCGCTCACCTCGAGTCGGCGCATCTCATGCGGGCTTGCTCTTGTTACGATTCATGGATGTAATTTGCATCGACAGGAGCAGCACATGACGAACCATCCGCGATTGGCTCTGCTCGGCGCGCTTGTCGCGAGCACAATCTGGCCCGCGGCTGCGCAGCCGCAGAACTACCCGAACCGGACAATCACGTTCGTCGTGCCGTTCGCGGCGGGCGGCTTGACCGACGTTCCGGCTCGCATTCTGGCGGCGATGATGCAGGAGCGCATCGGTCAGAACATTGTGATCGAGAACAAGCCCGGCGGCTCGGGCGTCGTGGGCGGGACCTTCGCCGTACGGGCGGAGCCCGACGGCTACACGCTCTTCGCCAATTCGGTCGCCGACGCGCAGAACCTGCACTACATCCCGGTTCCCTACAACGCCATCGATGATTTCGCCATGATCGGAATGATCGCCGAGGGGCCGCCGCTGGTTCTCGTCATCGATGCCAAGCTGCCGTACAAATCGCTGCAGGAACTCGTGACCACCGCCCGGGCCAATCCGACGAAAATCAGTTTCGGCACATCCGGTCCTGCCACTTCGCCGGCGATCGCGCTGACGCAACTCAATTCGCTCGCCAAGACCGACATCGTGGGCGTGCCCTATCGCGGCTCCGGCGAGGCAGCCCGCAACGTGGCGGCGGGCGGAATTGACGGCACCTTCGCGTACTATTCGCAGGCCAAGCCGCTTTCGGACGACGGCAAGCTGCGTGCGCTCGCCGTCGCGAGCGCGCACCGGATTGCGAGCTGGCCCGACGTGCCGACCATGGAGGAGCTGGGCTATCCCAATTTCGACCATCGCGGCTTCGTCGGTCTGGCGGCGCCCGCCAAGACGCCGGCGGCGATCATCGCGTTGCTCAACAGGCAGCTCAACGACGTCGTTCAATCGCAGCCGTTCCGCCAGCGCATGGAGGCGCTCGGCATGACGGTACCTGCCGACAACACGCCGCAAAGGCTCGCCGAGTTCATGCGCCGCGAAACCGAGCGTCAGGGTGTGCTGGCCAAGCTCTCGGGCCATCAGCCGACGGCGCCGCAACGCTGACCGACCGTCTTGGTCGCGCGCCCGGGCGGCCGGCGCCGGGGCGGGTAGCCAGGGCGCCGGCGCTTTGCCATAAGGCGTAACACCGTCGACAACTCCGAGGATTGAAATGGGTGAATTCGCGATCGGTCAAAGCGTGTCCCGGTTCGAGGATCCGCGGCTGCTCAGGGGCGGCGGCCGCTACGTCGGCGACATCGTGCTGCCGGGCATGGTGTTCGGCTATGTGCTGCGCTCCCCGCACGCGCATGCGCGCATTCGCTCGATCGACGCAAGCAAGGCCAAGACGTCGCCGGGGGTGCTCGCGGTGCTCACGGGCGCGGACTGGCAGGCCTCCGGATGGGGCGACCTGCCGGTCCCCGGCGGGTTGAAGCGCCGCGACGGCAGCGCCTTTCGGCCGCCTTATCCCGCGCTTGTCAAAGACCGCGTGCGCTTTGCCGGCGACTATGTCGCCTTCGTGGTGGCGGAGAGCTTGATCCAGGCCCAGGACGCAGCCGAACTGATCGCGGTCGACTACGAGCCCCTCCCCGCGGTGGTGTCGACCGCGGAGGCCACCGCGGAGGACGCGCACCGGGTGTGGGATCAATGCCCGGACAATATCGGATTCGTACAGCTCTTCGGCGACAAGGCCGCGACCGAGGCCGCCTTCGCCAACGCCGCCCACATCGCCAAACATCGCTTCGTGATCAACCGCGTCACCGCCGCCAGCATGGAGCCGCGCGGCTCGATCGGCGACTACAACGCGGCCGAGGACCGTTACACGATCTACACGACGCTGCAGCGCGCGCATCCCTTTCGGACCGAGCTGGCGCCGATCCTGAAGGTGCCGGAGAGCAAGATCCGAGTGATCGCCGGCGACATCGGTGGCAGCTTCGGGATGAAATCGGCGGTCTATAACGAAGTGGCGCTGGTGCTGCTGGCGTCGAAACGCGTGGGCCGGCCGGTCAAATGGACCTCGACGCGCTCGGAGTCGTTTCTGTGCGACGCCCAGGCGCGCGACAACGTCACGCAGGCCGAACTTGCGCTCGACCGCAACGGCATCTTCCTTGGCCTGCGCGTGCACACCATCGCGAGCATCGGCGCCTATCTGCAAACCGGCATGCCCGCCTTCACCGGCAATATCGGCACGCTGGCCGGCGTCTATCGCACGCCCGCCATTCATGCCGACGTCACCGCAGTGTTCACGCACACCAACCCGGTGCGGCCCTATCGCGGCAATGGTCGTCCGGAGGCGGCCTATGTGATCGAGCGGCTGGTCGATCTCGCCGCCGACGAGCTCGGCATCGATCCCGCCGAGCTGCGGCGCAGGAACTACATCCCGCCCGAGGCCATGCCGTTCAAAACGGGACTCACCTTCACCTACGACAGCGGCGAGTTCGAGAAGAGCATGGACATGGCGCTCGCGCTGGCCGATTTCGACGGCTTCGAGCGCCGGCGCGCCGAAGCGCGCAACCGCGGCAAGCTGCGCGGCATCGGCCTCTCCAACACAATCGAGCGCGCGGCCGCGCAGGGCTTCGAGGGCGCCGAGATCAGGTTCGACAAGTCCGGCGCGGTCACGCTGCTCGCCGGCAGCGTCACCCAGGGCCAGGGCCACGAGACGATCTTCAAGCAGATCGCGTGCGACCGCCTCGGGCTCGACCCGAACGAGGTTTACTACATCCAGGGCGACACCGATCAGGTGTTCGTCGGCGAGGGCACCGGCGGCTCGCGCTCGGCGACCATCGGCGGATCGGCGGTCGACGCGGCTGCCGAGCGGATCACCACCAAGGCCAAAGCGATCGCGGCCCATCTCCTCGACCTCGAGGCCGCCGATATCAACTTTGCCGACGGCGTGTTCTCCAGCCCCAAGACCAATCGCACGCTGACCATCAAGGACGTCGCGAAGGAGGCGATGGAGCCGACGCGGCTGCCGAAAGGCATGGACGTGGGCCTGATCGCGACCGCGACCTATGCCGCGCCGGTGCAGAATTTCCCCAACGGCTGCCACATCTGCGAACTCGAGATCGACGAGGACACCGGCGAAGTCGAGATCGTCCGCTACAGCGTCGTGGACGACGTCGGCATCGTCATCAATCCGCTGCTGCTGAAGGGACAGATCGTCGGCGGCGTCGCGCAAGGCGTCGGCCAGGTGCTGATGGAGGACATCAAGTTCGACGGCGACGGCCAGAACCTGACCGGCTCGTTCATGGACTATGCCATGCCGCGCGCGACGGACATCAGCGCGGTCGACGTCAAGAGCAATCCGGTGCCGACCAGAACCAATCCGCTGGGGGTCAAGGGCGCGGGCGAAGCGGGCTGTGTCGGCGCCATGCCCGCGGTCGCCAATGCGTTGGTGGACGCGCTCTCACACCTCGGCGTCCGCCACGTCGAGATGCCGGCGACGCCGGAGCGGCTCTGGCGCGCGATGCGCGACGGCCACGCGAAGTGATGTCAGCCCCGAAGCTCGCAGTGCGTAGATGCGCGCGCGTTTCCACCTCTCCCCGCTTGCGGGGAGAGGGAGTCCAGCCAGTTCGCCGCGGTGGCAGTGATCCACGCCCGAATTCAATCTACAGTGATGACGAGTCTGTTCGAAGGATTGGAGGGAGCCATGAAAAAATCGTTCGTTCGCGGGACCTGGCAGGTCAAGCGCGCGTTTTCACCCGCGGTCATTGCAGAAGGCGCGGGACGCACCATCTTCATCGCCGGACATACCGGGCAAACGGATGACGCCGGCAAGTCGCTCGCCGGCGATTTCGACGCCCAGTTCAAGCAGACCTTCCGCAACATCGAGAGGACGCTCGCCGAGACCGGTGCAAAGCTAAGCGACATGGTGACGATGACGGTGTTCCTCATCGACGCGCGCTACACCACCCGCATGACCGAGCTGCGCACCGAGCTGTTCGGCAAGGATTTTCCCGCAAGCGCCGCGATCACCGTGCAAGGCTTCGCCCAGCCGGAGATGATGATCGAGGTGCAGGGAATCGCGGTGACGGCCTAGAAGCGCAAGTCGCTCCGGCTCCCTTAAAGGGGTCGCGCCTGCAATCGCGTCGCCTTCGGCCGGCTGATGAGGAAGTACTTCAGGATATCTTCGCCGTCGCTAGCGGCGAGCGGTTGTTTGCAAACCTTGCAATGCAGCGGCAAATCGCGCGAACGCGCTGCCGATTTGGCGCGCACGAGCTTATAGCGTGCCTGGCACCCAGGGCAGATGAAATCGGCAACATCGGCTTTGACCATGGAGCGACATATGTGCGCGCTTGAGTCGGCTTTCCATAGAACTAAAGTTGGATCGCGCTGAAATTTTTTGGAGATTGTGATCTTTTTGCACACTCAAATACCGCGCCGAAAAAAAACGTCAATCAGCCTCGCGCGCAGCGCATTTTGCACATTTAAGGGGCACGCGTCGAACCCATCGGCGGCCATGCGCATGCGTCGATTCCGAGCGCGCTCCTCCTAACTTCCACTGATCCAAAAACAAATTCATCTTCGGCCGCAGGTTTATCGACCATGTGCGGGCTCGATGATGCCCTCGGGCCACAGTCATTCTGAAATTGCGGCGATTTACCTGCTTGTCATTAGCCAGTTGTTAACCACGGCAATTGTGGCCGACGACGTGACCACAAAGCGGGTTGCGCTCGCGAGTCTATTCGAGGGGGTGATCATGAATTTCAAACAGAGGCTGATGGCATGCACCGCGCTTCTGGGCGTGTGGCTGTTCCATCCCGCCACCGCTGGAGCGCAATCGGCGGAGGCGCAGAAGATCGAGAAGCTCGAACGCCAGACCGAGATGCTGCAGCGGCAGCTCAAGGAAATTCAGCAAGAACTCGTGCGAACGCGAAAACAGACCGAGCGGGTGGAAGCGAAGGTCGAAGCCGCGCCGGCGCGTTATTCGGCTCCGCCGCCCATGGTTACCAAGGGCCCGCTTCCGCCGCCTCCGCCGGAAAGGGTGAAGGTGACGTTGGGCGGCTTCATCGCCGCGGAAACGGTCTGGCGCCAACACAACATGGTCAACGACATTGGAACGGCCTTCGCGACAACCCCATATCCGTTTTCACCGCTTTACAACGAGCACGAATTTCACGGGACCGCCCGGCAGAGCCGAATCTCGCTGCTGGTCGAGGGCAACATCGACCCCTACCAGAAGCTTTCCGGGTTTTACGAGTCGGACTTCCTGGGCGTCGGCAACACGTCGAATTACAACCAGAGCAACAGCTGGGCTCCGCGCTTGCGACACGCCTATTTCACCTATGACAACACTGGTTGGGGAGGTTGGGGATTTCACATCCTCGCCGGCCAGACCTGGAGCCTGGCGACACAAAACCAGGTCGATATGACGCCGCGCAAGGAGAACATCCCGCTCACGATCGACGCGAACTACGTGGTCGGGTTCAATTATATCCGTCAATGGCAGATCCGCGGAGTGGTTGACGTCGCTCCGGGCATCGCCCTCGGCGTCTCGGCCGAAAACCCGGCCGCGATCTTTGTTGGCAGCACCGCCACCGCACCGCTCGGAACCGGAGGCGCCTTCGCCAGCGGCGGCATCGTCAATGGCCAAGTAGTCAATTTCGTCAATACCGGGGGCGGGGGAGATTTCTTGCAAAACGTGAACGTCACGACGGACCAGGCGCCGGACATCATCGAGAAAGCGTCGTTCGATCCCGGCTGGGGCCACTACGAAATATACGGGCTGCAGCGGTTCTTCAGCGACAATGTCCTGAGGTGCGCCGTCGGCGCATGCGTCGCGGGCTCGACCACCATGGTGGGCACCGCCGACAACAAGACCACGTTCGGCGCGGGCGTGGGCGGTTCAGTGTTGCTGCCGCTCATTCCGAAATATCTCGAGTTCACCGCCAACGGTCTCTACGGCCGCGGCGTCGGCCGCTACGGGGCCGGACAGCTGCCGGATGTCACCATCGCTGCGGACGGCTCGCTCTCGCTGGTGACCGGGTGGAGCGCGATGGTGGGCCTTATCGCCCATCCGTGGGAAGGGCTCGACGTCTACGTCTACGCCGGCCAGGAGGAGGTCGCGGCGAACTTCTTCAACATCGGCACGACTTTGTTCGGCCTTGGCAATCCGGGCTTCAGCAATGCCACTTGCTTGGTGACGACGCCGTTCTCATTTTCCGGCGGCACGCCCGCCGACTGCATCGCCAACAACAAGCGGTTATCCGAAATAACGGCGGGCTTCTGGCAGAATGTCTACAAGGGAGATTATGGCCGCGTGACGTTCGGCGCCCAATACGAGTACATCAAACGTAAATCCTTCGTGGGAATCGGGGGTGATGTTTCGACCGACAACAACGTCGTCATGACCTCGGTCCGGTACTATCCGTTCTGAACGGATCGCCTGATCTGCGGCTCCATGAAGGTGGCGGGCGTCCGCGTCCGCCACCGAGCGCGGCTTAATATGGATCGAGCCGCTATGCATCCCGCCAACAAGCGATACGCGCAACCGGGCTTCAACCCCTCGCGCGGACGCGGTAGTCTCGGGCCGGTAGAGCCCGAGGCGGCATGACCGACACATTCGAAACCGCGCTGTCCGCACGCGTCGCGGCGATGGCCGATGCCTGCACGCGCTGCGGCAAATGCGTCGAGGTCTGCCCGGTGACCGGCCCCGGCGGCGTCGATGCCGAGCCGCGCGCGGTCATCGCCGGCGTCATCGACATTCTGCGCACCGGCGACGGCCCGGACGCCTCGCGCAAGTGGGCGAGCGCCTGCGTGCTCACCGGCGAATGCATCAAAGCCTGCGACTACGGCGTCAATCCGCGTTTCCTGCTCGGCATGGCGAGGGTCGCGATGGCGCGGCGCAAGGACGAGCCGCGCGAGCAGCGCCGCCACGGCGTCGAGGGATTCCGCAAGGTCGCGCTCGAGGTCACCCATATCTCGCAGATGCAGCTCAACGACGAGCTCCTGGCGCGACTGGGCCAGAAAGGCAGCGCACAGCCCGACTCGCCGCCGGATTTCGTGTTCTACACCGGCTGCAACGTGCTCAAGACCCCGCACATCGCGCTGCTTGCCCTCGATATCATGGACGCGATCGGCGTCACCTATCAGGTGCTCGGCGGACCGAACCATTGCTGCGGCATCGTGCAGATGCGAACCGGCGACGTCGCGACCTCCGGGCGGTTCGCCGAGAGCACCATGGACAAGCTCGCGCGCAGCAAGTCGGGGCAGGTGGTGTCCTGGTGTCCGAGCTGCCACGTGCAGTTCACCGAGACGACGCTGCCGACGATCGAGAAGACCCGCGGCGCGCGTCCGTTCGAGATGACGCCGTTCATGCTGTTCCTGCGGGGCAACCTCGACCGCCTGCGGCCGTTTCTGCGCCGGCGCATCGACATGCGCGTCGCGCTGCACCGCCATCCCGGGATCAAAGGCGTGGTCGAAGCCGCCGAGGACATCCTGCGGGCCGTGCCGGGCGTCGAGCTCATCGACCTCAAACAGCCCGCGGTCGGACTGATGAGCAACTATTTCCGCGCGCTACCGGCCTATCGACGCGAGCTGCAAAAAAACGAGCTCGACGCCGCCGAGCGCGTCGGCATCGACGCGCTGGTCGCGCTCTACCACGCCGACCACCGCGAGCTGTGCGCGCACGAGCGCGACTATCCGTTCCGAATCATCAATATGCTGGAGATCGTCGGCGCCAGCATGGGGCTTCACCACGATGATCAGTTCAAGCGGCTCAAGATGCTGCAGGACGTCGATGCGATCGCGGCCGACTGCCAGGACCTGATCGCGCAGCACGGGCTCGATCCTGCCGCCACGCGGGCGGCGATCCAGGCGATGCTCGACGAGCAGCCGCTGCCGTTGCGGGGACGCAGCGCGAGCGGCTGATCGCGCAGCGAGCACGCTGCAAAGGCCGTCCCTCGCCGCTCATTCCCGCGCATCGCGCGTCGTTAAGGGCGTTCACGCCCGTCTTCGACGGGCTATGGACGCGCGTAACCGCGCTTATGCTGGGAATCCAGTCCACCGTTCTGTTCGAGTCTGGGTCCCCGCGCGGGGACGAACGCAGCGGAATATGCCGCGCGTGCACTCCTCAGGATGAGGGCGGAACGCAACAGCGCGTGCCTTAAGAACAACACCGGCCGGTCATCGCCAGCGCCACACGCTCCTCTTCGCTGAGCTTCTCGTGCGCATGGTCGTGCGCATGCGGCTGGGATGCCGCCGGCGGCGGCACGCCGGTATCGGCGATCGGCTCATCCTGCGGCAGCCCTTGCCGGCGCATCTCGGCGCGGCGCGCCGCGGTCGCCGCCGCGTCGATGTCGTTGCGGCCGGGCGCGAATACCGCGCCGTAAAGCGTCTCGGCCGCATGCTTGCTGACATAGCCGCAGCGCACGTCGCGCGCGAGGCTCTCGAGGTCGCGCTCGAGCGGCGAGCCGAAGCCGCCGCCGCCGCCGGAGCGCAGGATATAGGCATCGCCCGCGTGCAGGACCTGGTTGAGCGCCTTGCCGTTGTGGAAGCGCTGTTCCTGTGCGGCGGCGAAACGGTGGATCGCGACCGAATTGCCGGAACCGCAGAGCCCGCCCTCGAGGCCCCACGGCTTGCACTTCACCCGATCCATCTGCGAGTTGAAACGAAGGTCGTGGCGCGCCTGCACCACCTGCTCGCAGCCGAGCCCGCCGCGGAAGCGGCCGGCGCCGCCGGAGTCCGGCCGTAGCGCGTAGCGCTCGACCAGCAGCGGATATTTCGCCTCGACCTGCTCGGAGGGGCCGTTATGGGTATCGCCGTCGTTCATGGCGATGGTCGCGTTGGAGCCGTCGCTGTCGTGCTTGGCGCCCCAGCCGCCGCCGATCAACCCGCCGAGATAGATGTAGAAGCTGTCGTCCTTTGGGCGGCGGCCATTGACGCGCCCGACCACGAGATCGGCGTGGTGGCCGGCGATGATGTGCTCGGGAATGGCGGGGGCAAGCGCCTTGAAGATGGTGTCGATGATGGTCATGGGATAGGTCATCCACATGCGCATCGCCGCGGGCTTGAGCGCGCTCACCACGCGTCCCGGCGGCAGCACGATTTCGAGCGCGCGGAACTGGCCGTCGTTGATCGGAAGATCGAGCGCCGAGGTCAGGCACTTGAATGCCACCTGGCAGCAGGAGCGGCCCGCGGTCTCGCCGGAATTGTAGAAGCCGGCGACCTGCTTCGCGACGTCCGTGAGGTCGACCTTCATGCGGTCGCCCGCGATCTCCACGCGCACGCGGATCGGCACCCGCTCGCCGACCTTGACGCCGTCATCGTCCATGAACGACTCCGCTTCATAGACGCCGTCCGGTATTTCGCGCACACGCGCGCGCGCAGCCGCCTCGCTGTGATCCATGATCGCTTCGATGCCGCCGACCACGGAGTCACGGCCGTATTTGTGGATCATTTCGAGGAAGCGCCGCTCGCCGGTCTTGACCGCCGCGATCTGGGCGCGGAAGTCGCCCATCGCCCGCTCCGGCAGCCGCACATTGGTCCTGATGATCGAAATGAGCTCCTCGTTCGCCACGCCCTTGCGATAGATCTTCACGATCGGCATCTGCAGGCCTTCGGAAAAGATGTCGGTCGTGGCGCCATCGAGCGTGCCGCCGACGTCGGGCCAATGCGCCATGCAGCAGGAGAACGCCACCACCTCGCCGTCGTGGAAGATCGGCACCGTGAAGGTCATGTGGTTGAGGTGGCTGCCGGTGATGTAGGCGTCGTTGGTCAGCAGGATGTCGCCGGGGTCGAGGTTCTCCACGCCGTAGTGCTCGAGCTTCGCCTTCACCGTGTCGCTCATGCCGCGGATGAACATCGGCAGCCCGAGTCCGATGGAAATCGTGTTGCCTTCCGCATCGAACAGGCCGACGGTAAAATCGAGCGCCTCGTAGATGATCATGTTGTAGGCGGTGCGCATCAGGTTGGTCTTCATCTCCTCGGTCGCGGCGATGAGGCCGTTGCGCACGATTTCAGTGGTCACCGGATCGGGCCGGGAGCCGGCGGACATGATCTTGGCTTTGAGCGCGGCATCCATCCTCAGCTCCGCAGGATCTCGATCACCAGATCGCCGAAAGCATCGACCGTGACCACATCGCCGGGGTGAACGACGGTGGTCGAGGCATATTCCTCGATCAGCGCGGGTCCGGCGATGCGATTTTCGGCGAGCAACGATGCACGATCGTAGCTCGGCGTATCGACGGGTCGGCCGGCCTCGGCGAAATAGACGGGACGGGTACCGCGAAACGCGCCGGCCGGCGGCGCCGGCTGGCCCGCCGCAATGGGCTCGAATGTCGGCTTGCGCAAGCGACCCGTGATCGCGCTGCGCAGGCTCACGATCTCGGCCTTCTCGCCGGGGGCCGAATAGCCGTAGCGGGTCGCGTGCACGGCGTCGAAGCGCGTTTTAATTCCGTCGCGATCCTCGGTTCGAAACAGCTCGAGCGGTAGCTCGACCGTGACCGCGTGCTCCTGCCCGACATAACGCATGTCCGCCGCGCGCTCGATCGCGACGCCGGCGACGGCCACGTCGCTGCAGCGCACGGCCTCGCGTCCGCGGCGCTCCATCTCGGCGTAGATGTTCTCCATCGCCGCAAACGAGGCCTCGGCGAGCGGCGTGAACCAGGTCTTGACGAAATCGCGGCGCAGCTCCGCGACCAGCATGCCGTAGGCGGAAAAATGGCCGGGCGCGCGCGGGACGACGACCTTGGCGATGCGCAGTTCGCGCGCAACCATCGCGGCGTGCAAGGGGCCGGCACCGCCATAGGCGACGAGGGTGAAATCGGCGGCATCGAGGCCGCGCTCGGTGGTGACCCAGCGCACCATGTGGGACATTTTGGTGGTGGCGATGCGCAGGATGCCGTCGGCCGCCGCCGTCAGATCGAGCCCGAGCGGCGCGGCGACGCGCGTTTCGAGCGCGCGCCTTGCGCCTTCGACGTCGAGCTTGATCTCGCCGCCGAGAAATCGGTCGGCGCCGAGGCGCCCGAGGATGAGGTTGGCATCGGTGATCGTGGGCTCGACGCCGCCGAGCCCGTAGCAGACCGGGCCGGGCTGGGCGCCCGCACTTTCCGGCCCGACATGCAGCGCGCCCATGTCGGCGCGCGCGATCGAGCCGCCGCCGGTACCCACCTCCTGGATGTCGATCATCGGGATCTGCACCGGCAGCCCGGTGGCGTAGCCGCCGATGAGCGCGCTGCCGGTCATCAGCACGTCGCCGCCATGGATGACGCCGGCCTTGGCGGTCGTGCCGCCCATATCGAAGGCGATCGCGTTCTTGAGCCCGATGCGATCGCACAGCGCCTTGGTGCCGATGACGCCCGCCGCCGGTCCGGATTCGAGCATCCGGATGCAGGCGCTTTGCGCCTCCTCGACGCCGAACAGGCCGCCGGTCGATTGCACGATCAGAAAGTCGCCGCCGAAGCCGGCGGCCTCGAGATGATCGCCAATCTCGCCGAGATAGCGTCGCACGCGCGGCCCGATATAGGCATTCGCCGCCGCCGTCGAGGTGCGCTCGAACTCGCGATATTCCTGCGAGAGCTCGTGCGAGGCGGTGACGAAGAGATGCGGATGGCCCGCCTCGATAATCGCTTTCACGCGCTGCTCGTGCGCGGGATTGCGGTAGGAGTGCAGGAACAAGATCGCGATCGCCTCCACGCCCTGGCGGACCGCGTCGGCCACGGCGGCGCGCACTTGATCCTCGTCGAGCTCGATCAGCACCCTGCCGTGCGCGTCCATGCGCTCGCGGATCTCGTAGCGCAGGTCGCGCTCGATCAACGGCTGGTGGCGGCGGAAGAAGAGATTGTAGGATTCCGGCCGATTGACCCGGCCGATCTCGTAGATATCGCGGAAGCCTTGGGTGGTGAGGAGCGCGCATGGCGCCCCCGTGCGTTCCAGAATGGTGTTGATTGCAACGGTTGTACCGTGAAGGAACAGGCGCGCACCGGAGAACCGCGCGCCGGCCTTCGTCACCCCTTTCTCCACGCCGGTGACGAGCCGCGCGGGGGTCGTGAGCGTCTTTCCGAGACGGAGCTCTCCGGTCGTCTCGTCGAAGGCGGCGACATCGGTGAAGGTCCCGCCCACGTCGGCCGCCAGCCGAATTCGACTTGACTCCATCGTGCTCAAACGCAAGCTCCGGCAGGCCTGTCGGCAAAAGCGACGATATCAACGGCGCCCACGCGCGGCAACGCCGGCCGTTTCCATCGCCCCGGCGGCCGCCTTGGCGCGCAGGAGCGGCATCACCTCGCGGGCGAAGAGGCCGATCGACTGCAGGTTTTTCTCGCGGGTCAAATCGCCGAAGGCGAATTGCCCGACCACGTAGTTGCAACCGGTCTCGGCGAGCTGGGAGGCGAGGAATTGAGCCACCGTTGCCGGCGCGCCGGCGACGCCCTGCCCGCGCTCGACCAACAAATCGAAGGTCGCGGGACGGGGATGCGATTGCGGTCGTCCGTGCCGGCGGAACAAATGCGTGAAGCTTGCGTGCCAGACGAGGTAGGCGCGGCGCGCCAAAGCCAACGCCGCCGCATCGCTCGGCGCCACAACGATGAAGCGGCCGAGGCCGAGCTTGGGGAACGCGACCGTGCGCGCGTGAACTTGCGGCCACACGGCGCGATAGCGATCGATGGAGAGCCGGGTTTCATTCGGCGGATCGAGACTGACCACGTTGAGATTGCGGCGCGCGGCGCGCTCGGCGCTCTCCGGCGCGTGCACGCCATACCAGATCGGGGGATGCGGTTTCTGCAGCGGCTCGATTTCCATCGGCACGCCGCTGAAGGAGAATCGCCGGCCCTTGAAGTCGAGCACCTTGTGGGTCAGCCCCTCGAGCACGAGCTCGACCGCCTCGGCGTAGATCTCTTGCGCGTCCTGCGGATCGACGCCGTAATATTCGAGCTCGATCGGCGCGGCACCGCGCCCGAAGCCAATTTCGAGGCGTCCGCCGCTCAACTGGTCGAGCATGCAGATTTCCTCGATCAGCCGCAGCGGGTGATGGAGCGGCATCGGCCAGACCAGTGGACCGAACCGAAGCCGCGTCGTGCGCTGCGCCACCGCGGCGAGGAACACGCTCGGCGAGGGCGCCATGCCGAGCGGCGTCGCGTGGTGCTCGGCGAGATGATAGGCGTAGAACCCGGCGCGATCGTAGGCCTCCGCAATTTTGAGACGATCTTCGTAATAGTCCGCAAGCGTGCCGCCATGGCGGTCGAGGTGATCGAAGACACCGAATTCCATTTTCTCTCCGCGCCGTCGTTAGCGCCTCAACTAGCTCAGACGGCGCCCATCTTGATCATTTGCGCCGGCGAGGCAACGGCGAAGATCGGGGCGCCGTTATGGCGTGGCGCGGAATGTGAGCTGCTCCTAATGTTGGAATCACCGCTGCAAGATGCCTTGGGCTCAACATTTTGGCGTGCGAAAATATCAATCTCATCGCTTCAAGCTTTCACGCCATGATGCCAAGATGGGCTGGGACCGTAGCAACGCCAACGAGCAGCCGCCGAGCAAGCGGCCAAGCACGATCTATCGCCTCATCTGGCAAGCCGTGCGAGCCCGCAAACAGATCACATGCATCTATGGTGGACGCTATCGCGAGGCGTGCCCGCACATCTTGGGTTACAAGAAGCTCGGACAGGAGGCCGTATTCGTGTTTCAATTCGGCGGCGACACCGCGTCGAGGCTGCCGCCGCAAGGCGACTGGCGCTGCCTCGATCTCGCGGGGGTGACGGACGTTCAGCTTCGCGCCGGGCGGTGGCACAGCGGGACGCGGCACACCAAGACGCAAACCTGCATTCAATTCGTCGACGTCGACGTCAACGTGCCTGATACACTGAAACGGCGGCAGCCGTTGGCCTTCGGCTCACCCGCCTTGAGGCCGCCGCGCCGCGCCGGCGAGTAGCTTGATCGGCGGGTGCGAGGCGGGCGCGTGCGCAACGCGGCGGGCCATCCCCTACGGCTTCGGCTTCAGCTTCTTCCTACGCTGCGCCAGGGTGCGCAGCCGCAGCGCGTTCAGCCGAATGAACCCCTCGGCGTCGCGGTGATCATAAGCGACCTCCCCCTCCTCGAACGTGACGAGCTCCCGATCGTAGAGCGAATAGGGCGATGACCGCCCCACGACCGCGACCTGGCCTTTGTAGAGCTTGAGCTTCACCGTTCCGGTCACGAACTCCTGCGAGGCGTCGATGGCGGCCTGCAGCATCTCGCGCTCGGGCGTGAACCAGAAGCCGTTGTAGATGAGCTCGGCGTATTTCGGCATGAGCTCGTCCTTGAGGTGGGCTGCGCCACGGTCGAGCGTGATGGATTCGATGCCGCGGTGCGCCGCCAGCAGGATGGTGCCGCCCGGCGTCTCGTACATGCCGCGCGACTTCATACCGACGAAGCGGTTCTCGACGAGATCGAGCCGGCCGATGCCGTGGGCGCGGCCGAGCGTGTTGAGATGGGCGAGCAAATCCGCGGGCGAGAGCCGCCGCCCGTCGAGCGCGACGGCGTCGCCGCGCTCGAATTCGACCTCGACATAAGCCGGCCGATCGGGCGCCGCCTGCGGATCGAGCGTGCGCGAATAGACGTAATCCGGCACTTCTTGCGCCGGGTCTTCCAACACCTTGCCCTCCGAGGACGCGTGCAGGAGATTGGCGTCGACCGAGAACGGCGCCTCGCCGCGCTTGTCCTTCGCGATCGGGATCTGGTGCTGCTCGGCAAAGGCGATGAGCGCCTCGCGCGAGCGCAGCTCCCATTCCCGCCACGGCGCGATCACGGTCACGTCGGGCTTGAGCGCGTAATAGCTGAGCTCGAAGCGCACCTGGTCGTTGCCCTTGCCGGTCGCGCCGTGCGCGACGGCGTCGGCGCCGACCTTCTCCGCGATCTCGATCTGGCGCTTGGCGATCAGCGGCCGCGCGATCGAGGTGCCGAGGAGATATTGACTCTCGTAGAGCGCGTTCGCCCGGAACATGGGAAAGACGTAGTCGCGCACGAACTCTTCGCGCAAATCCTCGATAAAGATGTTGTGCGGCTTGATACCGAGAAGCAGCGCCTTCTCGCGCGCGGGCTCGATCTCCTCGCCCTGGCCGAGGTCGGCGGTGAAGGTGACCACCTCGCAGCCATAGGTGGTCTGCAGCCATTTCAGGATGATGGATGTGTCAAGCCCGCCGGAATAGGCGAGCACCACCTTTTTCACCTCGCGCTTCTGGGCGCCGCCTTGGGCCATGGTTGACTGCGGCCGGCGACGCCGACCCTCCTCACGTCGTGGCCGGCAAAAGCCGGCCGCGGGAAAGCGGCGCGGACTATAGGGGGAACGCGCGGAGGTGCAAGCAGCGACGCAAGCTGATTTTACCCCACCGGCCGGGAGGGCGAACGCAGCGAATTGAAGCGCGCCTTCTGCTCGTCGCTCAGCGAATTGTAGAATTTCGCCAGCGCGGGCTGCACGGTCTTCACCGCGGCGAGCGTGGCGTCGAGCCGCTTCTCCATCGCCTCGACTCGACCCGTAGGGGTGAGCGTCTGGTAGGTCGGGCAATTGAGCTTGAGGCCTTCCGCCGCCTTGACCGCGGCATCCTTCAACTCGTCGAGCGCGGCCCGCTGCGCCGACGTGGGCTGGACCGCCTGGGCGATGCGATCGATCGGCAGGTCGGTCACGCCCGGCGCCTTCTCGTCGCAAAACCTCGTGAGATCGAGCTGGTCCTTTGCCGCGGCGTCGGCATCATTCGCCGGCGCGATGGCGTTGAAGCGCGCCTTCTGCTCGTCGCTGAGCGATTGGTAGAAGCGCTCCAGCGCCGGGCGCACGGTCTGCACGGCCGCAAGCATGACCTGCAGCCGGCTCTCCATCGCCGCAAGCCGCCCGGTCGGGACGCTGGGCAGGTCCTTCGGGCAACCGGCCTTGAGCATGTCGATGGCTTTCGCGCTTGCGGCCCGCAATTCCTCGAGCGCGGGACGCTGCGCGTCGGTCGGTTCTACGACCGCGGAAATGCGCTCGATCGGCCAGTCGGTCAGTTGCGCGGCATTGTCGCGGCAAACTTCGGCGGCGCGGCGCTCGTTGCCATCCGCGCGCGCGGCCCGGCGGGACGACGTTCTCCCGCGATGACCAGCTGAGCCCACGCCGGGTGGGATATCGGCGTAGTTGCCGTAGATGCCGTAGTAGACGTCGTCGTAGGCGTAGGGCCAGAAGTCGTCATAGGCATAGGGCCAGAACACGTAGTCGAAGAAGTCGTAGTCGGCATAGGGCCAGAACAGCGGTCCGATCCAACCGACGACGAGGCCGCCGCGCCACCACGGCCACCATCGCGATCCGACGAATCTGCCGTGGAATCGCGCCGATGCGAACTGCGATCGCCATGCCACGTTGGCAATCGCGCGGTTGCCGAACACGCCGCGGCCGCCCAAGCTGGCGGCGCGTAGCCCCGGCCCCGCCAGCGTGCGCGCCGAGGCGGTGGTAAAGCGGCCACCGCTGCCCGCGAACCGCGCGGTCGCGACGCGCGGCGACGCCAACGAACGTCCGGTGAAACTGCGGCCTGCGAACGCGCGGCCTCCGATATTCGACCCGCCGAAGCGCGCCACGCCGAAGGAGCGATGGCCAACTCCCGCGCCGCCGAAGCGCGCCACGCCGAAGGAGCGAGCACCGACGCCCGCCCCGCCGAAACGCGCCACGCCGAAGGAGCGACCGCCCCCGAAGCCTCCGCCGCGCGCGGCAAAGCCCACACCGCCGCGTCCGGCAAAGCCGCCGCCGTGGCCGCCAAAGCCGCCGTGACCGCCAAAGCCCCCACCGTGCCCGCCGCCTCCTCCGCGTGCGTCGGCTTCAAGCGTGAAAAGCGGGACTACGAGGAGCAACGTCGCGACAATGCAAACGCCGGCCATCGACCCCCGGCGCCTGGCGCGTGACGCCGGCGTCGCCGCCGCGGCGCCCCGACCCCGATACCAGGGCCGGGCGAGCAGTTGCGCCGCCGCCTGCAGCGCGGGCGCGGTCGGCCAAACGTCGGGATATTTCCACGAAGGCAGAGCTTGCAACCCTGACATGGGTGCCTTCCTTTAAGTCGCGCGGCCCCCACCCTCTAACACCACCCTGTTATCATGGTTTTCTGATGATGGAGCGGGGGTCTATCATCGCGGGCGTAGCATGAACCTTGGGTGAATGACGATCGAGGACGGTCCACTGCACGTCGGCCGGGCAGCGCGATGGCGCGCAGCGCAAGTCAATGCGCCACTCGCGCGCCGAGCCGCACCAGGCGCGGCAACACCTCGTCGCAGAAATACGGCAACTCGTCGAGATAGTTGACGAAGGAGAGCGCAATTCCGCGCATGCCGGCTTTGTGGATGGTTGAGAGCTCGTCCGCCACGCGGTCCGGCGTTCCGACGAAGGGGTAGCCGCCGATCGCGTTGGCTGCAAAGTACTGGCGTTTCTTGACGTACTCCTCCGGCGCAATCGTCTGCGGCGTAATGTTCTTGTTCGCGAGCATGCCGTCGATCGCACCCCAATCGGCGTTTTCGATGATGGCGTGGCGATAGTAGTCATCCGCCTCCTTCTGGCTTGGCCGACAGATCACCTGGCCGACGGTAAAGACCTCGATGTCGCGACCAAAACGTTGCGCCGCGCTCCTGATCTCAGCGACCTTCTTCGCATTGCCCTCGAGCGACGTTCGCGAGCCCGCGGTCGCCACGAAGAATGCATCGCAGTTGCGCAGCGCAAAGGCCTGGCCGACCTCCGAGGAGCCGGCATTCATGATGATCGGCCGCGTGTCGCCGTAGGGTTTGGGGTCGGCGCGCACGCCCTTGAGGTCGAGGAACCGTCCGCGGAAATCGAAATCGCCGCGTTCCGACCAGGCCCGCTTGACGACATCGAGCCATTCCTGGGCGAAATCGTAGCGGGTGTCGTGCTCGCGCTGCGTCACCCCGAACATCTCGAACTCGCCCTCGTTCCATCCGACCACGAGGTTGACGCCGAAGCGTCCTTCGCCGACGTGGTCGGCGGTCACGAATTCCTTGGCCGCGATCAGCGGGTGAAAGAGAGGCGCATGCACCGTGCCGAACACGGTCATGCGCTCGGTCGCCGAGAGGAGGCCGACGGCCCAGGTGATGGTCTCGAGCGTGCTGCCGTGAAAATCGGTGTCGCCGCCGTAACCCTTCCAGCGGCCGATCGGCAGCATGAAATCGATGCCCGCCGCGTCCGCCATGCGCGCCAGGCGGCGGCAGTCCGGCCAGCTCGCCGACCATCGTTCCGGCACCTTGGTGGCGGAGCGGCCGGACGAGCAGTTGGCGCCGAAAATGCCGATCTTCAGCGCGTTGGCGTTGTACATGGCGATGCGCTCGCGCATCGCGGCCGAGCGGGCCGACACGACGTTCTCCATCAGGTTCCGACGTTGCAGCACATGGCGCGTCTACGGCCGATACGGACCAAGCTCGTTGAGCACCGCCTCCACGAAGGAGCCATCGACCACCTGGTCGAGATCGACGGCGCCCTTGATGAGACCCTGCCCGGTGTAGAAGGCGAGATCATGAGCGAGACTTGCCTTGTTCACGCGTCCGTCCGGGTTCATGCCGGTCGGGGTGATCAACTTGTAGATGTCGCGGCCCTTGATCGGCGTCGCCTCGGACAGGATGGCGATGACATCGTCCGCATTCGGTCCGTCGAGGCGGCCGTTTTGGAGCGCGCCGTTATAAAAGCGGACGGCGCGGATATAGGCGCGCATGAACCGTCGGGCGTCATCGGCGCGCTTGAATGCGAACTCCTCCGAATAGAGCAGGACCGCGATCTGGTGGTTCGGCAGGATCTCGTCGTCGGATTTGACGAGGACTGCATCGCCATTGCGGACCGCGAGCGCAGGACCGGGCTCCACCGACGCCGAGGCGTCGACCGACTTGTTCTTGAGCGCGGCGACGTGGTCCGGCAATGGAAGATCCACGGTTTCGACGTCGGAATATTTCAGCCCGGCGGATTGCAAGAGGGTGTTGAGCGTCGACGTATTGCTCACCCCGGGGGCATTCATCGCGAACTTCATGCCCTTGAGGTCCTGCAGCGACCTGTAGCGCCCGCTCTCGACATGGTCCTTGCGGACGAGAATTTTGGTGGCGCCGTAGCCCGGCGGGGACGACGCCTTGTCGGCCACGATCTTGATCTTGATGCCGCGCGCCACCGCATTGTAGAGCCCGGCCGAGGCGGAGCCGGCGCCGGCTTCGATCTGGCCGGCCCCGAGCGGCGCCACCATATCCGCCGCCGAGCGAAAATTGGTCACTTTGACATCGAGGCCTTCGTCGCGGAAATAGCCCTTCTGGTCCGCGATGAAGATCGGTGCGTCGCTCGTGCTGCTGGTCGCCCCGACCGTTATCGCCTGCGCGGCTGCTGTGCCGGTTGGCGTCGGTAGAGCGTACAAGAATGCGCATACGACGAACCCGAACGGCGTCTTCCGCAAGCGCGCTCCTCCCTTGCGATCGAATGCTCGCAATTTACGAATATCAGGATGCACGAGCAACTTCGACCGCGCGCAGGCCGCCGGAAGTTGCTCATGTGCTTTTGGCGCTTCGCCCAATCACGAACCAGGGCGGGGATCAAAACATCGCCTGCGAACCGACTTTGAGGTTCGAGCATGATTTCTGGCCGGTCCCCAAATCTTCTGAGAATTGCTAATCCAGCCTCGCATCCTCGCTTGCGGGATAGGCCCAGCATAACGCGGGCGGCAGAACGACGTCCACCTCGCTGCCAATCACATATCGGGCCTGCGTGCCGAGCTCGAGCGCTTCGAGCCGGCCGCCGAGCATGGCGAGCTCATAGATCGTCTGCGTGCCCTGGTAACGGCGGCCGGCGACACGAGCCGTGAAGCGATTGTCGGGCTGCGCTGTTCCATCCTTGCCGAGCCGCACGTTCTCCGGTCGCACCGCGATCTTGACCGCCTCGCCCGTCTTGACGTTCGCCGGCATCAGCGCCGTGAGCCGCTGGCCGCCCGCCTCGACGGTGCCGAATTCGCCGTTGCGCGCCAGCACGCGGCCAGCGAGCAGATTCGACGCGCCCGTGAAGTTGGCGACGAACAGGTCGGCCGGGCGATTGTAGATCTCGTCAGCCGGCGCCATCTGCAACAGCTTGCCGTCGCGCATGACGCCGATGCGGTCGCCGAGCACTACGGCTTCCGCCTGGTCGTGAGTCACGTAGAGCGCGGTGACTCCGGTCTGCTTGATGATGCGGCGCAAGTCGTCGCGCAGCCGCAGCCGCAGCTGCGCGTCAAGGTTGCTGAGCGGCTCATCGAGCAAGAGCAGCTGGGGCTGGTAGACGAGGCTGCGCGCGAGCGCCACGCGCTGCATCTGGCCGCCGGAGAGCGATACCACCGGACGTTCGGCGAATTCCGTAAGCCCGACCAGCGCCAACACCTCGCCCGTTTTGCGCTCGATCTCGGCGCGCGGCGCGCGACGGTGGCGGAGCGGGTAGGCGACGTTCTGTCTGACCGTCATGTGCGGCCAGACCGCGTAGGACTGGAACACCATCCCGATGTTGCGCAGGCGCGGCGGCACCTGGACGCCGTCGAGCGGCGCCGACATCAATCGCCCGCCGATGCTGACGCGCCCGGCGGTGGGATGTTCGAGGCCCGCGATGCAGCGTAGCGTCGTGGTCTTGCCGCAGCCGGAGGGGCCGAGCAACACCACGATCTCGCCGGCGGGGACGTGAAAGCTCACGCCATCCACCGCCGGCCGGCCAGCGGCGAATTGCTTGCGCAGATCGCGGACATCGAGCGACGCCGACATGCGCGCCTCAGACGCGATGGTGGCTCGGATGCAGCTTAACGCCCGGCTATTGCCGGTAGCCGTAGGTCTTGTTCCACTCTTCGACCCAGGACGCGTGCAGCTTCACGTACTGATCGAAGTTCGGCAGCCAGACCTTGACCACCTTGGGATCGAAACCCTCCGGATAGACCGGCGGCTGCCTGAGCGAGGTGAGGTTGCCGAGCTCCTTGATCATGAAGGTTTGGCCTTCCTGCGACAGGCACCAGTTGAGGAAGAGCTTCGCAGCGTTCGGGTTCTTCGCCGTCGACGGCACGCCGCTGGCATAGGGATTGACCGGCGCGCCCTCGGGCGCAAAGAAAATCTCGAGCGGGGCGCCGTCCCTCTTCTTCGGGTAAACGATGTTGTAGAGCAACGGACCCATCACGACCTCTCCGCGCACGAGCGCATCCGACATCGGCGCGCCCGATGGATAGAGCACGGGGTCGGTCGCTGCCTGTTTTTTCCAATAATCCTCGCCCAGCACCTGGCGCTCGAACATGACGCGCGTCCAAGTCGTCCCGCCCGAAGGCGCGATGACCTCGCCGATCTGCTTGTTGCCGTATTCGGGTTTGGTGAGATCCATCCAGCTCTTCGGTGGTTTCTTTACCAGCGCCGAATTGTAGGCGATCGACCACACCAGCGTGACGCGCGGCCACAGCTTCGGTGAGACCATGGATTCGGGCAGGTAGTCCTTGCCGTTCGGTGGCGCGTAGTCCTGGAACAGGCCCACGAGGTCGGTCATGAGCGCGCGGTCGGAATGATCGACCACGTCAGCCGAGAGCTTGCCCGCGGCGGCTTCCGTCTTCACGCGGGTGATGAGCTGGCCGCCCGGAGCGCGCACCATCTCCACCTTGATTTCGGGGAAGCGTTTGTTGAAGGCCTTGATCACCTCCTGCTCGACCTCTGCGAAGTTCGCGGTGTAGTAGACGAGCCTGCCTTCTTGCTTGGCGGCGGCGATCAGCTCGGGCGGCCCGAAATCTTGCGCGGCCGCCGGCATTGCCAGCGCGCTCGCAAAACCGAGCGCGATCAAGATCGATTTCATGGCCATGTTGCTCCCGTTATTGTCATGCTCATCATCCCGCGCGGCCGACGCTGGCATCCGTGCTGCCGCGGGACAGCCACGTGGCGACGCCGATCAGCAGCGCGAGCAGCGCCGTCTGCACCAGGCTGAAGGCGGCCGTTTTTCCCGTATTGCCACCCTCGTAGTAATCGAGCAGCAGCACCGCCATCACCATCGTGTTGCTGGTGTAGAGAAAGAGCGAGGAGCCGAGCTCGCGAATCGCCAGGATGAACAGCAGCGTCATGGCGGCGACCGTGCCGGGTCGGGCGAGCGGCAGCACGATGGTGCGGATGGTGCCGATGCGGCCCTTGCCGCAGATCCAGGCCGCTTCCTCGAGCTCGCGGTGGATCTGGAGAAACGAGGTGGACAGCGACTTCATGGTATCGGGCATGAAACGGGCGACGAAGGCGAGCGTGAGAATCCAGATCGTGCCGTAGAGCCCGCCCGGCAAGCCGATCCAGGCCCACAGATAGGCGACGCCGATCACCAGCCCCGGAATCGCCACCGGCAAAGTGGCGATGAGGTCGATCGCACGACGCGCGGGCGCGCTGCTGCGGTGCACCGTGTAGCCGATGGCGAAGGCGATGAGACCGCCCAGGAGCGCGGTGGTCAGGCCGACCTCCATGGTGTTCCAGATCGAGCGCATGGTGAGCGGGTTATCGAACACGGCCTCGAAATGCACTAGCGAGTAATGTCGCATCTCGAACAGGCTGCCGGCCGTGGGGATGAATAGGAACCGGCGGAACGCGGCCACGATCAAAGCGAGGGTGGGCAGCACGACGACGGTGAAGAGATAGAGCAGCGCCAATGCCAGCGTGAGCCAGCGCCACGGTCCGAGCTCGACGACGCGCGGCCGGAATGCTTTTCCGGCAACGGTCGTGAAGCTGCGGCCCGCGAGCACGCGCTGCTGCAACAGCACGAGCGCGCCGGTCACCACCATCAGGATGATCGCGACCGCCGCGGCCGTGCTGTAGAGCGGCGGCGACCAGTTGGTCAGCTTGAAAATGTAAGTGGTCAGCACCGAGATGTTGGCGGGCGCGCCGAGCACGGCCGGGATGCCGTAGATGCCGAGCATCACGACGAAGGACAGCAGCATGCTGGAGATGATGGCGGGCGCGATCAGCGGGAAGGTGATGGTGAACAGCGTGCGGACCGGGCCGATGCCAGCGATCTCCGCCGCCTCCTCCAGGCTCGGATCCATGTTGCGCAACGCCGAGGCGGTGAACAGGTAGACATAGGGGGCGTAATACATGCCGAACACCAGAATGAGTCCGGTCATGGAGTAGAGATCGATTCGCCAGTCGAGCCCGGCCCACGCCAGCATGGTGTTGATGAGGCCGGACCTGGGCGAGCCCAGGATCGACCAGGCGACGCCGGCGACCAGCGGGGGCACGAACAGCGGGATCAAGCTCGCGGCGGCGACGAAGCCTCGCCATGGCGTGTTGGTGCGCACGACGATCCAGGAAAAAGCAAGCCCGATCACGACCGCGAGTGCGGTGCCGCCGGTGCAGGCGATCAGCGAATTGGCCAGCGCGCCGTGGACGTTGGGATTGCCGAGAACGGTGACGAAGTTGGCGAGCGAGAGATCGAACACGCCGAACCCATCCACCACCGGATTGGTGTTGGTGAGCGCGCCGAGAAGCAGCATGGCGACGGGGTAGAGGACGAGAAATCCCAACAGCACGAGGAGCGCGCCCGACCATAACCAGCCGGCGACGACGCGAAGCCGCGCCGCGCGCTCGGCCTTTGCAGCGGGCGCGGCAAATGCCGCGGCTTCTGCGGTCACGCTCTTCCCTCCGGCGCTCCTCGGCGCCGGTTTGCGGCGCCTGTTTTATCGTTGCCCCATGGGTAGCATAGAACGTGGCACGCGGGGAGCGGCCCGAGCGTCGGCACACGCACGCATGGCACGCGGTCGGGAATATCGCCGGGAATGGCAGCGGGTAGATCGCGCATGCTGGAACGGAAAAAGCCGCCGCGGGCGTAGCCGCGGCGGCTGGAAAGAAATTACATCGCGAAGAGGTTCAGCGTCCTTGGCAGGCCTGGCAGCGACCTACTCTTCCAAGTCTTGAGACTTAGTACCATCGGCGCTGGGAAGTTTAACGGCCGAGTTCGGGATGGGATCGGGTACAGGCTCCCCGCTAATACCACCAGGCCGGCCAAGGACGCGTCAGGAATCAGTCATCAGCGTCCTCTGATTCCCGACAAGCTGGTCTCTACAAATCCAGGTGGCATCGTCCGTCATCTCATGAGTGACGACGATACCCGGATGCGCATTGAAGATGAGCGCGATCAAGCTCAAACGAGCGATTAGTACCGGTAAGCTGAACGCGTTGCCGCGCTTGCACATCCGGCCTATCAACGTGGTGGTCTACCACGGCTCTTAAGGGAGAACTCGTTTCGAGGTGGGTTTCCCGCTTAGATGCTTTCAGCGGTTATCCCGTCCGTACATAGCTACGCAGCACTGCGGCTGGCGCCACAACTGCTCCACCAGAGGTACGTCCATCCCGGTCCTCTCGTACTAAGGACAGCTCCTCTCAATTCTCCGACACCCACGGCAGATAGG
>WNFF01000265.1_pt1 | contig 71948 bp, 64 predicted proteins | sample 5400441 | NCBI WGS metagenome assembly WNFF01 (sample SAMN13153345, study PRJNA577476) | soil metagenome | isolation source: 120 cm saprolite under Douglas fir tree site 2 hole 3 replicate 1 | place: USA:California | collected 2015-04-18 | reverse complement strand
GCCGGGATGCGGGCCTTGCTGTATCAGAATCGCGGGGATCGCTTCTCAGCGGAGCTTCTGTTAGATCCTTCGGGTCCGTCGAAAGAAAACATGCGTGCGGCGGAAAAGTTGGAGCCTCTGGTGGATGCGGTGCGACGCAGCGGCGAGGAAACGGCGAGATTGGTGCAGTGGTCGGGGAATGAGACCGAGGACGAAGTCTTTCACGCGATTCCGTTGCTGGGCGCCGGAGCCGGGAAGGATCGTCCGCTGCTGGCGATTCTGCTGATCGGCAACTCACGGCGAACGTATGTGGAGCTGATGCGGCGCATCGGCTCGGCAGCTTTGATTGTGGGAAGCTGTGGAATTTTGCTGGCGATTCTGGTGAGCAGTTGGGCGGCGGCGCGGGTAACGCGTCCGGTGGAACAACTGGCACACGCCGCGCAGGAGGTCGCTGCGGGAAATTGGAATGTGCGCGTGGATGTATTGGGCGACGATGAACTGGGGCAATTGGCAGATTCCTTCAATCGAATGACCACGGAGTTGCTCGGACAGAAGGAACGCCTGGTGCAGGCGGAGCGCGTGGCAGCGTGGCGGGAATTGGCGCGGCGGCTGGCGCATGAGTTGAAAAATCCGCTATTTCCGCTTCAGCTTACGGTGGAGAATCTAGTGCGGGCGCGGCAGCAGAACCCAGAGCAGTTCGACGAGGTTTTCCGCGAAAGCTCAAGAACACTTCTGGCGGAGATTTCGACCCTGAAAGGGATCATTGAAAGGTTCAGTGAATTCTCGAAAATGCCGCAGCCGCAGTTTCAGCGCGTGCAGGTGAACGAACTGATTTTAGGAGTGATGCAGCTCTTTCAGGCGCAGCTTGACGCGCCGGGGCGGGCAAAGGTCAATTGTGAGCTGCAACTGGATCCGCACCTGGAACCGGTGGCCGCGGACGCGGATCTGTTGCATCGCGCGATCTTGAATCTTGTGCTGAACGCTCAGGATGCAATGCCCGGTGGTGGCGGGCTGACCTTGCGCACGCGAAATGAAGACGGCAACGTGCTCATCGAAGTGGCTGATACGGGATTGGGATTGACGCGGGAGGAGTGCGCGCGAATCTTTACTCCTTATTATACGAGCAAGAAACAAGGCACCGGGCTTGGACTGGCTATCGTTCAATCGGTGGTGAGCGATCACGGGGGAAGAATACGCGTGCACAGCGAGCCGGAGCGAGGCACGACGTTTGTAATTGAATTGCCGCGGAATACGGATCGGGCGCGCAAGTCCGGGTAAAAGATCGGAGGACTGTTGCCGACGAAAGCATATCTGCTGATTGTGGACGATGAAGCAAACACTTTAGCGTCGCTGGCGCGCGCATTCCGCCTGGCCGGACACGAAGCAACCGTGTGCGACAACGCGGCCAAAGCGCTGGAACTGGCCAAGGCGCAAAAGTTCGACGTGATTCTGTCGGATGTGAAGATGCCTGGCAAGAGCGGACTGGCGCTGCTGGAAGAATTGAAAGCACAGGGAGTGACCGCGCCGGTGGTGATGATGTCAGGGCAGGCGGACATCGAAATGGCGGTGCGAGCGACGCGATTAGGGGCGCTGGATTTTCTGGAGAAACCGATCTCCACGGAAAAGCTTTTGCTGACGGTGGAGAATGCGCTGAAGCTGCAGCGGCTGGAAAGCGAGAACCGGCAACTCAAGCAGCGGCTGGGCAAGCACGAGATTGTCTGGCAGGGCGCGGCGATGCAGCGCCTGATGGCGCAAGTAGAGCGCGTGGCGGCGAGTGAGACGCGGGTGTGCATTCTGGGAGAAACGGGCACGGGCAAAGAACTGGTGGCGCGGACGATCCATGAACGCAGCGGCCGTGCCGGCGGGGCGTTTGTGACATTAAATTGCGCAGCGGTTCCGGCGGAGCTGATTGAGTCCGAACTTTTCGGACACGAAAAAGGGTCGTTCACCGGGGCGGCGGGACGCCACATCGGGAAATTCGAGCAGGCGGATCGCGGCACGATCTTTCTGGATGAGATTGGGGACATGCCACTGGCCATGCAGGCCAAGCTGCTGCGGGTGCTGGAGGAAGGAGAAGTGGAGCGCATCGGCGGCGATAAGCCGGTGAGGGTGGATGTGCGAGTGCTGGTGGCGACGCACCGCGATCTGGAAGCGCGGGTGCGCGAGGAGAAATTCCGGCAGGATTTGTTTCACCGAATTTATGTTTTTCCGCTTGTGCTGCCGCCCCTGCGGGACCGGCGGGAGGATATTCCGGCGCTCGTCGGACATTTCGCGGCGCAAGTGAGCGCGCAGAATGGGTGGAAGACCATTCCGTTCGCACCGGACGCTATGGACGCGCTGAAGTCGCACACCTGGCCGGGCAATGTGCGCGAACTGCGCAATGTGGTGGAGCGGTTGATGCTGTTGGCCTTGAACGGAGAAGTGGATCTTGCGACAGTCGAGGTTGCTTTGCCAAGGAGCACGGGAGGTTACGTTGCGTCTTCTCCGACATGTTCATCGGGACCGCTTTCCGAGCGCGTGGATGCTTTCGAGCGCGATGTGATCCTGGCGGAGTTGAAGTATAGCCATTCGAACGTGAGCTTGGCGGCGAAGTCACTGGGGCTGGAGCGAAGCCATTTTTATAAGAAGGCCGAGCATTTGGGAATCGATCTGCGCGCGATGCGCCGGGAACAAGACTCGGCGCAGGACTGATCTCTAGTTCCCCGTCACATTAAGAATGGAGAGAAGGAGTCATCGGGGTACCCACGGCTTGCGCCCCTTCGACAGGCTCAGGGCACGCTGTGGGGTGCATTCTGTCGCCGCCCGTTCGGCTTCGCTCAGGGCAGGCTTTCGCGGCTGACTTTCGCTGAAGGTATTTAATCGGCGGCCGCGGCCGCGTTGGTCGCGTCACGCTTGAGATCGGCGGCGAGCAGGCGGTGAAATAATTGTTCTCCGGCTTCGCGGCGAACGGAGAGACGTCCGGCGCGATAGGCTCGTGACTTCAGGCCGCGCTGCACGTCTTCGCAAATGCCCAGGTCTTCCTCTTGTACGCGATTCCCGACGTTGACCGACTGTTCGTTGTATTCGCGGTGGGCCTCGCCGATACCGGCGAAATAAAAATCGAAAATCACGGTGCAGTGATCAACGTCGACGGGAATCACGAGATTGGTATCCATGTATCCCTCGTAGCAGTTGATCATCAGGTTCGGATGTTGCCAGAAATACCAGGCACGGTCGCCCTTGCGCGCTGACCCCATGGCGGCGTCTTCGTCGGATGCGACCATGGGGCTAGACTGCAGGCAATAACGGTCTTCGTTCTCGATGGTGTAGTGCTTGTAGTCGAGGACCGAATTCAAACCTTTATGAAGGTGCGGGACGTGGTATCCGCCGTCGAGATAGTTGTCGACGAAGACCTTCCAGTTGCAATTGATGTTGTAGGTACGGCGGTCGAAGTAATGCAATTTGGCGATGGCGAGAGGAGCAACGCGCCTGACGAGGCCGCCGAGAAACTCGGCCAGCGGCGCGGCGAGGTGGTCGAGATTGACGAAGACGAAGCACTCCCAGGTTTCGACGCGGATGGGGACCAGGCCGTTTTGAGCGCGATCGAAATTCTCGACGCCTTCAAACTCGGGAATGCCTTTGAGCGAACCATCGAGGCCGTAGTTCCAGCCGTGATAAGGACAATGCAACAGAGCCGCCTGCCCACAGGCTTGAGTCACCACGGCAGCAGCGTGATGGCGGCAAACATTATAGAAGGCGCGCAGAACGCCGTCATTGCCGCGAACTACGACGACAGGTTCGCCAGCGACAGTAGTGGCTACGAACTGTCCCGGCGCTTGCAGTTGATCGGTGCGCGCGACCAGTTGCCAGGTCTTGCTGAAAACGCTCAGACGCTCGAGTTCCGCGATGCGGGGATCGACATACCAGGCTGCGGGAATGGTTGAGGCCTGCGCCAGAGGCGCGCGGTCGTCGTAGCTGGAAAGGATCTGCTCAATGGAAGATGGCATGGTTTCGTTTTGTCTTGGTGTCGAGTTCCAATATTAGCTCGGATTTGGTTATCGGAGAAGTTTATCGTTTGCAAGACCGTACCGCGATGGCACATGCATCGATCCGCGTGCGCGGGACGATCACGGGCGGGATCGCGAGGCTGAATATATATCGAGCGCGCCCCCCGGGAGAGAGCGTGCTCGATTAAGCTTTCTGCTGGATCAATTACAAATTGAGTTAGCTGACGTTGCGCAGCCGCGTCTGTTCCGCATTCACCAGCGGCGCATCTACCAGGTGTTCGCTGAGAAACCATACCTGCAATTCATTGGCGCGCAGCACGTCACTGACGGCCAGATCGTTGGTCCCGGCGTCGCCCAGTTTGTCGGCACGGTCGGCCAAAGTGCGGCAGTGGCCGATGATGATCTGATGTGCGTCCAGCAAGCGGGAAATCTGTACCGGCACTTCTTCCCTGCCCTTGGGCGGACGCTCAATGCGGGTGGTTTCGGCGACATCGGCGGCCATGGCAACGGAAATCCCACCGAGAAGTTGAATCCGTTCGGCGATGGTGTCTACAATCTCCGACTGTTCTTCGTAGTGCTTGTCGAACAAGAGGTGGAGTTGATAGAAAGTTGGTCCGGCGACTTGCCAATGCGATTTCTTATACAGATCTCGCAGAGTCATGGTATCGGCCAGCAACAGGTTGAGCTGTTCAGTCATTTCCAGACGAACCGGTTCCTCAAGATCCAAAGGCAACATGTGCGAGACGGTTCCATATTCTTGAATTTCGGCAGCACGCTGGTGAAAGCGAGGTTGTGCGCTGAGGTTTCGTCGTTCGCTGGCGGGTGCTTTTGAGTTGGGATCCTTCTTGGCCATAGATATCTTCTCCTTGCTGCGCAACAACTCTGGATTTTGATGCAATAAGCTTCAGCGTCTGTTCGATGCCCAGAACCGGCCATTGGATGCGGCGATCGTCCGGAAGTCATTTTCTAGCAGGCCAACCGGTTCCAAGCTGCCGGGTATGAATGGAAGCTGGCGGCTAAATCTCCGCCGGGGCGTGATCTATGGCACGATGCACACGGCTGGAAGTTTGACGATGTCGATGCCATTGATTATGATCGAAGTGCGGGGTGGAGCAGTCTGGTAGCTCGTTGGGCTCATAACCCAAAGGTCGGTGGTTCAAATCCACCCCCCGCAACCATCCTAAACCTCCACATATTCAGTAATCCCACAGATTCCCTCCCGAAACTGAATGAAAACTGAATGAACGATCTGCTAGACTCTCCGAAACAGAGAGTTCGCCTGAGCGCATGGCCGTTTGTCAGTTTCGGCTCTTCGCGTTACAAAAAGCTGCTCTCCAAACTCAGTCTGTGGAGTTGAATCGATGGGGTCCCATCCGATCGGTCTAGAAGCAGCGGCGGACATCAATCCGGCAGCCTCGCTTTCCACCCAAACCGTTACCGTCTACACCCGCCACAACGAATCCTGCTCCAAGAACGGCGAGCCGTATTGGAAACGATGCCACTGCATGAAGTACCTCTACGTTTACAGGGAGAATACTTCGCGGCAGGTCAGCGCAAAGACACGCAGTTGGGAAAGGGCGGAAGAGCGGGCACAGGAAATCCGCGAATCCTGGAGTCCCGTGAGGGCGCTTCAGCGTGAACTGGAAGCAAAAGTCCGAAGAAGCGAGGCACGCGAGGTACTGATCACGGATGCTGTTGCGCTGTTTTTGAAAGAAGTGGAACGTCTGAACCGCGAAGAGGCGACCCAAGCGAAATACCGCCTTACCCTGGAAGATCGACTCTTGAACTGGTGTGCCCAGCAAAAGCCCGCGGTTGCCCGCCTTTCCGAGTTGGACGTTGAAACGATGCGCCGGTGGATCCACTCGTGGCCCGGTGCACCCACCAGCCGGCACAACCAGCACCAGCGGGTTATCACGTTCTTTTTCTTTTGCATGGAACAAGGATGGATGAAAGAAAATCCGGGCAGGAAAATCAAGAAAGTTGCTCCGGAGCAGGATGAGACGCAGCCTTTCACCCGCGAACAATATGATGCATTGATTAAGGCAACGTGGATCTATGACAGTCGCGACGGCAAGAAGAGTGGCGACACAGTGAACGCTCGCCGTGCACGCACCTATTTGAAACTTCTGCGTTGGAGCGGCCTACGAGCTGGCGACGCTGCGTGTCTGTCTAGAGACAAACTACGGGACGATGATTCTCTTTTCCTGTACCAGAAGAAGGTCAAGGGCAAAACAAGTTCCGCCGTCTATGGCTTATTGCCGCACGACGTGGCCGAGGAACTACGCAACGTGCCGTCCAACGCCTACACCCATCCGGGCCATTTCTTTTGGAGTGGTCGCAGTAAACGCAAGAGCGAAGTTTCGAATTGGATCAAGATCTTTGGGAAGATTCTGGCTAAGGCTACCGAGACCCATCCCAAACTCTTCTCGGAGGCTGACGGCGCCTCAAGGCCAGCCCACCTTCACATGCTGAGAGACACGTTTGCAGTCGAATACCTCCTTGCGGGCATGCCTTTGGAAGAGGTTTCTCGTTTGCTTGGTCACTCCAGTGTGCTGATTACACAGAAGCACTACGCTCCTTGGGTTCTTGAGCGGCAGCAGAGGCTGGCAACGAGCGTGCGCACGGCATGGTCCACAATGGGTCTGAACAATGCCGCCCCGGTGGTCAATATTGCGGATGGGCGCTCGGGCAGAGTCGTGAGACGCGCCGTAAGTTCTTAGTAAAAAGCCGTCTCCTGAATGCCACTTTCGCTATTCATGTGCGGCGTACCCGTCACCACCCATTTCGTGGTCACCGCCTCATCGCACCTACTGACACCAGCCACAGGCTAATTAGCGAAAAACGCAAGAATTTGCCCCATTCCCCTTCGCATGTCCAGCGCAGAAGTCTCTGGCGTCTGGTAAATCGTCCGTTTGACGAGATTTCAATCCCGTACTACATACTCAGACACGGTGTGCTATGGCAACAGAACCATCTCTCCAGCCCAGCTACGCTCCTCCAAGCAAACCAGCGATGCCGGCCAGTGCGGCATTTGAAAAACACTATTGCGTGAGTGAAGTCGCTGAATTGTGGGGATTAAGCGAACGAACAATTCGTCGCATTTTCACCGACGAGCCTGGGGTCATCAAGTGGGAGAACGGTGACACACGGTTCAAACGAGGCTATACCACACTCCGAGTCCCGGAGAGTGTCGTGCAATGGGTGCATCGGAAGCTCAGAAAAGCGGGGTAACGGAAAATGAAACCGACCAAATCATTGACTGAGAAGAGTAAGGGAACCGATTCCGATGAGAATGTCGTCGCGAGTGTTGAGTTCGTCCTCCGTGCTGAGCTGCACGAATCCGTTGAGACGGATTTTATTCATTCCATTGCTGGAAGGATTGTTGCCGAACCGGAAAGCCGTGGAAGAGAGGACGTCGGGCGCATTGCAGCTTCGCTGGTTCAGTTCGGCGAGGCACTGGACCACGGCATCAGTGCGGAAAGACTCGGAGATGGCATTTCCGGCGACATCTCTGAATATTGGGAACATCTTTTCGACGTGGAAACTGGTTATCCGAAAGAAGAAATACAGGATGAGTTCGCAGTGGTAGATCTAGATCTACTGATCATCGACTACGTTGAGATATATCCGGAATTTCGGGGGTTAGGGATCGCCGAGTCCGCCATTCACCGTACGATCGACATTTTCGGTGCAGGGTGCGGGCTGGTAGCGTGCAAGCCTTGGCCGCTACAGTTCACCCCGTCCATTGCAGACGATCAAAAAGCGTTGAAAAGACTTGCGTTACCGAACGTATGCAAAGGCGAGGCCATTCGGAAGCTGAGATCGTACTGGTCACGCCTCGGGTTTTGGCCGCTCGGCAACACCGGAATTTATCTGCAGAGCCTCTCGCAAAGGGGTTGTGACGTGTCTTCTCAAGATCACGGGAACGGCCACCAATGACTCTGGTAGCCGACTGCCGCTCCCTCCGGTTAGAACGCTGCCCTGTCACCGACTCCCAGCACAGAATCAATTAGAACTGCGGACCTACGAGTGTTTGTTTGCGCCCGGCGAGAACCCGCGGTTTAGCGCCGCCGTCGTTACTGGTGTACCTCGGCGGAGCATCTCGGCAGAGTGGCGCAAAACGCACATGGAGAAGATATTGATCTGAGAGCGGCAAGATGACCGCAGCCGCTTTGAAGAGCCGAATCTAACATGGAGCGTTGCATGGTTGGAGAGTGCGACCGATGAATTGTACCGAGGGCTACCCAGCACAAGATTCGCGAGCAAATCTGTTGATTACACGTCCAGGCGGTTCGAGGCAGCGACACGCCCATACCAGAGCCCCGAATCCTTCACTGTGCGCTTCTGGTTGCGGAAATCTACATAAGTAAGCCCGTAGCGCTGCGTATAGCCATCCGCCCACTCGAAGTTATCCACCAGGCTCCACGCATGATATGCGCGCACCTTGGCACCGTCAGCGATGGCGCGCGCTAACTCCGCCAGAATTTGGCGATGAAACGCGATACGGCGCGTGTCGGGAACACGGCCAGTTTCGTCGGGACTGTCAAGGTAGCAACACCCGTTCTCACTGATCTCAATAATGGGGTGGTTATACTCGCGCGAGATCTGCATCACAAGGTCATAGATTCCTCGCGGCCATATCTCCAGTCCCGCTTCGGTCAGCGAACCTTCCGTCGGCATCTCAACATGGATTTGCGTCAACGGATCCCGTCCTGATAAACCTCCTTCTCCCTCGGTTTCCGTGCCGAAGCGCCCCCCACCGCCAGGCTGCGAGCTAGCAGTCGCATGGGAGACGACGCGGCGGGTGTAATAGTGAAATCCGAGCCAATCTAGTGGAACCTTCATGATCTTCTCGTCACCGGTTTTGAAACCCATGGCCTCATAGGGCGTTGCGCCGACGAAAGCCTTTGGATACTCGCCACGGATCGCTGTGTTGAGGAAGTAGAGATTGTTCATTGCGTGGTAACGCGCCGTGGCCGCGCGATCGGCGTCGCTCTCCGTCTTCGGGTAGGCCGGAGCCATTCCATATGCACTCCCGACCGTGGCTTTCGACGATGCTGCCTTGATCGCCCGGAAAGCCTCGCCCTGTGCGAGGTTTACAGTGTGTGCTGCTTTTAGAAACAAGTCGAAATCGGCCTTTCCCGGAGGAAAAACACCGACGCCGTAGCCGTAATAAGTAAAGGTCCACGGCATGTTGAAGGGAGCCCAGGTTGTGATTCGGTCGCCGAGGTTCTTTGCAAGGAGTCCGGCATAATCGGCATAGTATCCGGCGAGATCGCGATTCGGCCATCCGCCCCGGTCTTCAAGCGCCTGAGGGAGGTCCCAATGATAAAGCGTGCAGAACGGACGGATGCCTGCTTCGAGCAAAGCATCGGCGAGGCGACTGTAATAATCGATGCCCTTCTGATTCACCGGCCCAGTGCCTGCAGGTTGAACTCGCGCCCACGAGGTCGAAAAACGGTAGCTCTTCTGATTCAAGCGCTTGAGAACAGCGATGTCGTCCTTGTAGCGGTGGTACTGATCGCAAGAGACGTCTCCCGTAGCGCCACCTTTGATCTTACCTACGGTGTGCGAGAACCGATCCCAATTCGATTCGCCCTTTCCATCCACATTCCAGGCGCCTTCAACTTGGTATGCGGCGGAGGCCATCCCCCAGAGGAAGCCGCTTGGAAAGCGGGCACTCTCGATCTCGGAAGGTGCCACAGTACCTGCGACCGTGTCTTGAGAAGACGGGATTCGAGCGGTGAACCCGCGGTTCGCGAGCAAAGCGCTGCCAGCTACAAGCGACCTTTGGATGAAACGTCGACGATCCATTTCTATGCACTCGTGTGTGACGCGAAGCGCGGCGTCGCCATCACTTTTTCGCTTCGGTTTTAATCAGTTGATAGTCTTCACCTGCCGACATCATACGTCGTGCTCATCCACGCGGCAGCCGTACCCTCCGGCCATTTGGCGACCGGAACCAGCAAAGACGGTCAGCCGTTCCCAAGTGTCCTTAGAGGCTAAATCCGGAGAGCCCGGCAAGCCTACGCCCATGCTTCAGGCGAAGGCAGAGGTCAGGACGCGGCCTCTTCGCGAGCCACCTGCCGCCTTCGCGTCAGATGAGGCACGACGCCCAACAACCGTTCGATCACCGTGAGCTGCGCCCGGTGATGCATCTCATGTTCCTTGGTGCCAAGCAGCATTTCAAGACGGTTTTTGGTGCCGCCGCCAGGCATTCGCACCTGTTCAGACAGAAGCGCCTCGGGCAACTTCTCTACCCATTGCGCCCAACGTTCGCCCTCGCTGCTCAACAGATCCACGATTTCATTCTTTGAACGCTGGCGCTTTTCCTCGATTTCCGACTTGTTGATAAATGTTCCAAAGTCAATTCCCTCAAGCAAGGACAGATGGCTTTCCTCGTGGACGACGTAGTCGAACTTCGATAACAACACGATATGCATGAGCATTTCCGACACAGAACGGCTGTCCGATGTGGGGCGATAGCCGTATTCGCGTTCTGGGATATCTTGTGCGATCTGGATGGTGTTCTTGCGTACTGTGCGCATGCTTTCGGCCAGTTGTTTGGGTCCGTACAGATTCACATTTCCTCCTATTGAAAAGCCTTTGTTTCAGACATTCATTCACGCCTGGAAGATGATTGCCAACCTCCGCCCAACGCTTTGTACAGAATGGTCTCCTCAGTCCTAGCTGTGGATGATAGTCATCGACAACTTTGACGGCCACGTTTTCTTCATGCTGCTAATACGTATTCCAGTCGCTCCTGGATACGTCACACCTTCATTTCTTCTTCTGAGGGTCATGGCGATGATACTTCTTGCCCCACTGGCCGATTGCTTCGAGAACCGGTTCGAGGTTTGAGCCTTTTGGCGTAAATGAATAGAGAAGCCGGCGTGCATCAGACCTTCCAGCAGTTGCGGAAAGGATTCCCTCCGATCTCAATGTTCGCAGCCGGTCGGCCAATATATTCGTCGCGATTCCGCGAATGGCCGCCAGCAATTCGGTAAAAGAAAGCGAACTGCGTAACGAAAATTGCCGCAAGATTGACAACATCCAGCGGTCGCCAATGAGCCCAGCGGCTTTGTCGAATGATGAGTTCACGTCTTTGGGCATGATCGTGTTTCCTGTTGAGCAACTGTTTCAACCTGCGTGCACGTATCGGTTTTTAAAACGAGACTCTCTCTTCCAACGGCAAATCCTGCGACGAACCGCCAACTCGGACGACGTACTTGCCGGGAACGAGCCTCCAGGAATCTGATGCTTCGTCGTACACCATCAAGCGATCGCGATCCACCGGAACAGAAACCTGCTTCGATTCACCTGGTCGTAGTTGAACCCTCGTCCAGCCGATCAAGCGCTTGGGTGGTTCCCCAGCCGCATCGGGGAACCAAACATAGACTTGTGCGATCTCCCTTCCAGCACGCTTGCCCGTGTTCTTTACGGTGAAAGAAACTGTCGTGGTTTCGCCCGGTATCACTGACAGTCCTGAGTACGCATAGGTGGTGTACGAGAGGCCAAAGCCGAATGGGAAGAGCACAGGTTTGTGCTCAGCATCGTACCACTTGTAGCCAACCTTTAATCCCTCGTCGTAGTTGATCTGAAACGCGGGGAGGGCCTGGAACAACACGCTCAGCATGTTCGGATCGCCGGGATGAACATTGTTGAAGTTCGGCAGAGACCCGGGTGGCGGAAGCACCAGCTTCGGATGCGGGAGGTCGGCATCGCTTTTGGGAAAAGTGACGGCCAATTTCCCGCTTGGGTTCACTGACCCGGTAAGGATACTTGCCAGAGCTTCAGCACCCCGAATTCCCGGATACCAAGCTTCGACCACGCCGGCCACCTTGTCGACCCAGGGCATCGTCGCCGGGCTGCCGGTCTCAAGCGCGACGATGGTCCTCGAATTCGCGGCGGCAACGGCCTCGATGAGCTTATTTTGATCCGGAGACAGATCAAGACTTTGTAGATCAATGGCCTCCGACTCCCATTGATATGCGAATACGATTGCCACCTCGGCAGATTTCGCGGCAGTAGTAGCCTCACCCAGATCATCGCCAGAGACGTAGGAAACCTTCGCTGCTGGCATCTGCGCTTCAAGTGCACGCAGGGGTGAGCTGGGCATCCAGGCGGGGCGGAAGACAGCGGTGAGAATGTCCTTGGGCGGTGGAGGTGGTACCGGAGAGCCTCCTGGAGGATCGACTTGGCCGGACCCGCCTCCAGAGAGCACGCCGACGTCAGCGTGTCCCCCAATTAGCACGACCGAGCGCACTTTCCGAGAGAGCGGCAGAATGTCGTTTTGATTTTTTAGCAGGACAATGCTTTTCTCGGCGATCTGCTGGGCCACCTGATACCCGCGTTCCACATCGGGAACTTGTCTGACCACCGGGTGATCGAATAGGCCTGCCGCAAAGATAGTGCGCAGAATGCGGTGCACGTGCTCATCGACCTCGGCCTCTGATACTTCGCCGCTTTCAACCGCTTTCTTGAGTGCGTCGCCGAAGAAGATGTTGTACGGCTGCTCCATATCCAGTCCGGCGTGTGAAGCTTTCACAGTCGAATGTGCACCTGCCCAGTCGGAGAGGACGAATCCTTTGAATCGGAACTCCTTCTTAAGTATGTCGTTGAGCAGGTAACTGTTCTCGCACGCGAAATCTCCGTTCACGCGATTGTAGGAGCACATGACACCGCCGGCGTTGGAGATGTCGAGTGCAATTTCGAAGGCGCGAAGGTCGGTTTCGCGCATGGCCCGCTTGCTGATGTTTGCGTCGAAAGAATTTCGACCACTCTCCTGGTCGTTGACCGCGTAATGCTTCAGGTCGCCGACGACGTGTTCTGACTGGAGCCCGCGGACGAGGTTGCCCGCCAACGTTCCCGCGAGCAGCGGATCTTCACCCTGGTATTCGAATGTACGGCCGCCGCGCGGCTCGCGGGTTAAATTCACGCCGCCGCCCTGCGACATGTTGGACCCCTGGTTGCGCAACTCGCGGCCAATGAGCGCACCGTATTCGAATGCCGTATCAGGATCCCATGAGGATGCCGCCGCCAGATTGTTGGGCAGTGCCGTGGAATAGCGTCCTGTGGCGGCGCTGCGCGTCACCCCGTAAGATGAGTCCACCATCTGGATTGCGGGAATGCCTAATCGGGGAAGGGAGTTCGTGCCATCTGTGCCACAACACGACTCGGGCGGACCGAACATGTGCCAGCCTTGGCCATGGAGCAGCGATATTTTTTCATCCAGAGTCATCTCGCTGATCACAAGATCGGCGCGTTGGTCTGGCGAGAGGCTTGTGTCGGACCACGGATAATGTTTCGGCTGCGGCATCCCTGGCAGCTGGGCCACAGCCCAAGGGCCGGCGAAGAGTGTGATGGCAAGTGCGATCGAGCAAGCGATGCGATTTCTCATAATCCAAATGACCTTTTTTTTGTGAACTGTCTTGCGGTACTCGTTAGATAGGCGCTTCTTAATGGAAATGACGCTGCCGCGGGCTCGCAGCCCGGGCCGACCTGACTGGCGTCACTGATAGCCGCCATGCAAGGGTTAATTCTGTTTAGGTTAAGCGGCGCGTTTGATTGCCTTGGTGCGCGCAGCCTAGCAATCAGGATTGGGCTGAGAGAATTCGACGCGTACATTGATTCGACTCCCGGGAAGTGACAGGAATCGACTCTAACTTACGAGTGACGAATATGTCAACTCGTAATCACGATGGATTTTTATTGCTTGGTTTAAGCGGTCAGAGAGCGAATGGCAACGTTTGCTACGGCGAGAGCTTCTTCGTCCTGGCTTTTGCCGGCCAGCTTCAGGAAACTAGGATGGTAGAACAACTCCGTCATTCGAGCGATCGCTCTGGAGGTTTCCTCTAATGGCGTTTTGCGCTCGAACTCGCCGGATTTGCGTCCCTGAATTACGACGTTGCGAATCATTTGGACGAGGCCTTCTCTGAAGCGACCGACTGACTCCCAGTTCTCCTCAAAGGATGCTGACACCAATTCGTGAATCTTTGGCTGTTGGCACAATAGTTGCCAGGCGATACGGTGTAACCCAATGAAAATGCGGCGTAGTCTCTCGACCGGAGAATTTGTTTTCGCGATAGATTCCTCGATCTGAGAAAGAACGGCGCTGAGACAGTGCCAGCACATTGCCTCTCCGATCGCCTGCTTGGAATCGAAAAACTTGTAAATGTAGGGCGTCGAAAGGTGAATGGATTTTGCGATATCCGCGAGCGTCGTCTTCCTATAGCCGTAGAGCCGAAAGTGCTCATCGGCGGCCTGTAATATCTGTTGACGGCGCTTGTGGTCCGCCGGTCCCCGTTGGCCAGAAACCCCACCCGCATCGATTGTGATTTCCTGTTCCATACGAACGAAACAATAATAACTTACGATTCTGCTTGACACAAAGTTATTAGTAACGATATTATTCACTCGTAATGAACCCTAGATCAAAAATCCGCGTTGTCGCCGAGGACCAGAGCCGAAGCAACCGTCGCTGAAGGGTCGTGCCTCAACCTGCGAAACTGCAGGTGTAACGAGTCCCACCCCCTCGAACAACATACCAACCGAAAAGGAGAGTGATTCATGTCTATCTTCATCAACACGCCCACTTCCAACATCGGTCGCGCGCTCGCGATCCGGCTCGTCGATGCCGGCGAGCACATCACTGTCCTGAGCCGCGACAAGAAGAAGGTCGAGGAGCTACGCCGTCGCGGTGCGCGCGTCATCGAGGGCTCTTTCGAAGACCCAGCCCTCCTCGCAGAGGCGATCGAGGGCGCCGAGTCGCTCTTCTGGCTGACCCCGCCGCCCGCACAGCCGGACTACTACGTTTGGGCAGTCAAGTGCGCGAAGCAGGCCGCCGGGGCGGCGAAGAAGGCTGGTGTGCGCCGGGCAGTTGTCCTCTCGAGCGCGGGCGCTCACAGCGGCCCCGGCACCGGGCCGGTAGGTCCCGCCCGTGAGATGGAGAACGAATTCGAGGCTGCCCTTCCCGCGGTCGTCTCACTGCGCCCCGGCATCTTCATGGAGAACTTCCTCCAGTCCGCGGACATGATCGCGAAGGCCGGCCAGGTGTTCTTGCCTATCCCTGGGGGCAAGAGGTGGCCTGTGGTGGCAACCGCCGATATCGCCGACAAAGCTGCCGGATGGCTGCTCGATCGCGGCTGGAGCGGACATCACCGGGTCGGTGTCCACGGCCCTAAAGACCTCTCGGCCGAAGAGGCAGTCGCGATCATCTCTTCGGAACTGGGCAAGCCGGTGAAGTTGGTCGAGGCCACGCCCGAACAGGCCCGCGGCGCTATGACGGGCATGGGCATGCCTGACTTCCTCGTCCAGATCATTCTCGAAATGTACGGAGCATACCGCGACGGCCGCATGGATCCGGCCGAGCCGCGCACGCCCGACACAACCACCCCTACTACGCTCGCTGAATTCTCCCGAACCATGCTCGTACCTGCGATCAGAGCCAGGCTCTTGGCAACTGAGGCCCACGTATGAAGATATTGATCCTGGGAGCCAATGGTGCCGTTGGGAAACTCGTACTCGATGAGCTATTGCAGGCGAATCACGATGTCAAGGCTCTGGTGCGCAACGGCTCCGCGATGCAGAGGAAGCATCGGCGGCTCACCGTCGTGCAGGGCAATCCGACGAATGTGGCCGACCTAGAGGATGTCCTCGGAGGACAAGAGCTGGTGGTTAGCACTCTCGGCGCTCGCACGAATAAGAAGACCACCCTCCGCGCCGATGTCGCCAGGAACCTAGCCGCCGGCATGAAGAGGCACGGCGTTCGCAAACTGGTCTGGCTCGACGCCGCAGGCGTCGGTTCCAGCAAGGAATTCGTGCAGCGCTCGTCGTTCTTTTTCGGGAGGATCATCATCCCTCTCTTTCTCGACAACATGTACGAAGATGCCGCAGTGGCTGACGCTCTCATCGAGAAGAGCGGCTGCGACTGGGTGATCGTGCGTCCGATGTCGTTCACCAACCGCGCGAAGACAGGCAATGTCTCGGTCGTCACCGACATGAGCCTCACAGTCCGGCTGCGCTTAAGGATCGCGCGCGCAGACGTCGCGGCGTTTCTGGTCGAACAAGTGGTCAAGGACGATTACGACGGGCAGATGCCCGTCATCTACAGTTGACACTGGGCACGGCGCTCGGAGGTGTTTGTGAGTGCGAGCGAACTGGATGATTCGGTGATGTTGGCGAGCGGCGAGCATCCTTTTAGGATGACCAGCTACTTTAAGGAGAGACCATGCAGAAACGAATTGCCTTTGTCATTGGCATGATTTTTACCGTCAGCCTTTCAACTGCCTGTCAGAAAAGGCCGAGTCCAGCCGCTTCCGCAACATGTGATCTCGGCGGGGGCACGACCATCAAAACGAAGTATTCCAGCCCGCGCATGAAGGGTCGCAATATCTATGGAGACCTCGTACCGTTTGGCCAAGTCTGGCGGGCCGGTGCGAACGAAGCAACCACGTTTGTTCCCAGTAGGGATGTGGTAGTTGGCGGCAAGACGGTGCCAGCCGGAAGCTACACAATCTTCACCATACCCGCAGCCGACAAGTGGACTCTTATCATCAACAAGAAGATTGGGGAATGGGGTATCCCTTACAAGTATGAGACCGACGAACTGGCACGCGTGGACATGAAGGTGTCGAAGCTGCCCGCTCTGGTGGAGAACTTCACCATCGGCTATGACAAGTCCGGAAGCGGCTGCACTCTGGGAATGGACTGGGAAACTACCCGCGCCTCGGTGGACATCACTGCGAAATGACGCGTGGAATTGTTGATTGTTGGGTCGATGATTGCTAATGAAAAACGGAAAGAGCCAGAACGGTCTCGGTGTCGTCCTTTAGACAGTTGCATCGCCTGCATCTGCGCATTCAGATCAACGTCCTGACGTCTCGGCAAACGTATCCTAGTCGCAGCGAAATCCGTAATAGGGATGAATGGAGGTTGCCGATGACTAAATACATCCGCATCGATTACGTCGTGAAGCCAGATGTTGACCTCGACGAACTGAAGGGGGCCATTGCTGACTTCGTGGCCGGGATCCGCGCCCATCACCCAGAACACCGCTACACCTCGTTTCAACATCCGTCCGATCCTTTGCGGTTTATTCACATTGGTGAGGTCGTGGAGGAGGTTCTTCCGGATCTCCAGAAGAAACCATTCTTTCTGCGCTTCACCGGGTATTTAAAAGAACAGTGCTCCATCGGACCCGACGTGACCCGACTGGCTCGCGTGGCTTCTACGGTCGCTCAGGAGGCCACCTCGCGAATTTGATCGGAAGGACCAGAACACGTGACGGCCGCAGGATGGATTATCACCACGTATCCTGGGCGGCCGTTGGATCGTAATACAGAGTGTTCGTTCAAATTTAGTGCCTCCAGAAAGGGAATCTCGTGGAATTGAAAAGATATCAGTATCTATTGTTCATGCTGATTGGCTTGGCTGCGATAAGTGCGAAGTCTCAAGAGGTCAAGTACCCTCCGCTCAGTGAGTACATGATGGCTCGAGATGCTGAAATTGCGTTGGCGAAGAGCGCAGCTCCGGACTACGTTTCCGACCACGCGACGATAAAGGTCTTCACGTCGTCCGGATTTCAAACCGCGCTCGAGGGGGACAACGGTTTCGTGTGCATGGTCATGCGCGGGTTCACGGGAGCTCCGACGTTCACTCCGGTCCAAGTCCGGGCCTATATCAACTACGACGCAAAAACCCGGGCTCCCATTTGTCTGGACCCACTAGCCGCGCGAACCTTACTCCCTTATTACGAGCTTCGGACAAAACTGGGATTGGAAGGCAAGACAGCCGAGCAAATTGCCGAGGGCGTACAAGCCGCTTACGCCAAAGGCCAGATCCCAAAGCGCCCTGAAGTGTGTTTTGCCTACATGTGGTCGGCAGACCAAGTGCTTGGACCGGTGGGCCATTGGCATCCACACATAATGGTTTACCTTCCCTACTACGCGACCCTGCTGGGCACCAACCACCCCCAAAACCCTCTTCCCGCCATCGGAGACGATGAGGGAACACCGTTTGCCGTCGGGACCATCCCTGTGGACGACAAACTCGCCATAAAGGCAAGGCCATAACCACGCTAAGAACGCATGCTCAGGCCGAAATTTTGGACTGGCCAGACTTAACTTTCATGGCGTGGGTTACAGCAGGGAGGTAGCACTTGGTCAACAGCCAACACAACAGCCAACAATAGATAGGAAACGAACATGATGCTCAAGAACAAGAATGCAGTGATCTATGGAACGGTGGTGCTATTTAGGCGCACCGCCGTCACCATGCCCCTCGCAGCGGTCGCCGAAGACGCTGTGCGCTGCGATCGTCGACGAGATCGAGTGGCGCCGACACATCCAGCGCCACTTCACCCTGGGCTCCTGAGCAACTTGCATTCCACAACCACTTTACGGAGGCACTCATGGCAGACGCCATTGCAAAATTTCTAATCGCGGGCGCGGGCGGGAGACATGGAGCGACCGGCAACCTCGCCGTCCGACAACTGCTCGCTAGAAAGCTGCCGGTGCGGGCCTTCGTCTTCCACGCCGATGAGCGCTCCGAGTACCTCGCGGCGCTTGGCGCCGAAATCGTCGTCGGAGATCTGCACGATATCACGGCAGTGCGCGGTGCCATGCGCGGCGTCGCTCGCGCGTACTTCACGTATCCGATCGCGGAAAGGCTGCTCGAAGCCACCACCATCTTCGCGGCTGCGGCTAGAGAGGCGGGGGTCGAGGCGATCGTCAACATGTCGCAGATCACGGCGCGAGAGGATCATCCAAGCCCCGCCGCGCGCCAGCATTGGCTGGCAGAGCGCGTCCTCGATTGGTCCGGCATCGGCGTCACCCATCTGCGACCGCCGTTCTTTCTCGAGAACTTTCTCACTTTAACGGCGAAAACGGTCTACACCGAATCGAAGATCCTCTTGCCCTACGGTCAGGGCAAGCATGCGCCAGTGTGTGGCGAAGATCTAGCGCGTGTCATCGTCGGCGTGCTCGTTGCTCCCAAACCGCACCGGGGCAAGACGTACATTCCCACAGGTCCACGATCGCTCTCGATGAACGAGATGACGGCGATCTTCGGCCGGGTACTCGACAAGCGGGTGGAGTACGTCGATCTGCCGGTCGAGCGCTGGGCCCAGATCCTGGCGCAGTTTCAGCTGCCGCCGTACTTGATCGAACATCTCTCCCGCGTGGCGGAAGCTCACCAATGCGGCGAGTTCGACGCGGAGACCGACGTCGTTCAGAAAATCGGGGGAGCGCCCCCGAAATCGCTCGAGACCTTCATCTCAGATAACCGCCCGGTGTTTAGCCGCTGATTGATCGCTGGCTCCTCCCCCTGCGGCGGCGCCCGAGACGCGAGTGGAAGGCTGTTCTAATGACAAGGAAACGCGAATGAAAAGCGCCGCAGTTTATTACGACGAGTCGACGTATCTTTTCGCCGGCGCGAACCGTAATACGAATGCGGGCATGCAACGGCCCTCCCCGACGTTCGCCGGATTGGGCTTCTGGCCTGTTCCTTCCGGCAAGAAGGACTCCAATCCGGCGCTCGGCGTATAGGAGAAACCACAAATGCGACTTTGCGAGGACAGAGACCAGTGCGATCGAGAGACCAAAACGGGGCCTGCCAGTCACGGGGTAAATCTGACGCTTGTAGAATTCTGGCGCGATCAATTGAATCGAGTCAAAGAATACGCTGAGTCGCAGGCGATAAAGCTACAAAGTCACGGCGACTAGCGGCCCCGGTAGGTACTTGTTGGGGAGATATTGGATTTCCGATATCTCCTTACGCTTGACGCACCAGAGGGGCAAACGACTGTAGAACAACCGCCCCGTGGAGCGGCAAGTAGAACCCCGAAAGGAAGGGCCTCGGAGGCGCGAATCCCGGAAGCCACGGTTTGCGTAATTTCAGTATGGAGCGAAACCTCAATTCAACCGGTCCGTTTGAGGCGCGGTACCTCGCATTTCTCGAAACCATCGCTCAACTTCGTCCACGCCTGCATCGCTATTGTTCCCGAATGACGGGTTCGGTGTTGGACGGAGAGGACCTGGTTCAAGATGCGATGTTTGAGGCTTATCGAAAGCTCGACCAATTTGACGACAGTCGACCTCTCGCGCCTTGGCTTTTCCGTATCGCACATAACCGGTGCATTGATTTCTTACGACGCCGGGGAGCGCGCGACGTGGCTGAGGAAAATGCTGCCGTGCCCGACTCGGTCCCTGCCGCTGTCCCTGTTTCCCTTGGAATCCGGTCGGCGATTGAGCGGCTTGTCCTCATCCTGCCTCCAAAAGAGCGCGCATCCGTGCTCCTCAAGGAAGTGTTCGACTACTCTCTGGAGGAAATCGCGGAACTCGTCGGATCAAGCGTAGGAGGAGTGAAGGCAGCCCTCAACCGCGGTCGCACAAAACTGGCCACAGCCCCAGATCCACCCAGGATTTCTCGAACCAGAAATCCAGAGGAGATCCGGGTATTGCAACTCTATGTCGAGCGCTTCAATCGCCGAGATTGGGACAGCCTCCGCGAATTGATAAGTGCCGACGCCCAGCTCAGGGTAGCTGACGCATTCGCGGGGCGGCTGGCAGACTCGCCATACTTTAGCAATTACGAGCGATGGTCGATGCCGTGGAAGCTAGCTTTGGGTGAGGTGGATGGTGAAACCCTCGTGATCGTTCTGCGACGTGACGTAGACACATGGACTCCTTGCGCCGCCGTACGCCTAAACGTGACAGCCCAACAGATTGACCGGATCGTGGATTACGCGCATTGCCCATGGATGATTCCGATAGCGACATCCGTTGTTGTGGCTAATCCTTCCTGAGAGCTTCTGTGGGTACGCGTATCTCGTCTCGTGTCGGAGCCGTACTAAAGATGAGAATGGCATATACAAAGGGCATTTTGACGGTGCCTGGTTTTTCTCGAAACCGTGGCGAACACTCGCCTGAAGCTGCACCATTGCCGTGAGCGTATGACCGGTTCGGTTTTTGACGGCGAGGACCTTGTTTAAGACGCGTTATTCGAGGCTTATCGGAAGATCGACCAATTCGACGATACCCGCCCGGTGTCGCCATGGTTTTTTTCGCATCGCCCACACCGATGCATGAATTTCCTGCGGCACAAGGGACTGCTGGATAGCGCCGAAGAGCGGCGCGTTGTTCTCTGCTTACTTCTGGACTTTTCTCGTCAGATGCTCCCCACACGGTGGGAGGCGGAGTTCAGTGAGTTTGGCCAGACTCAGCTTTCACCCGTATGTCTATCGCAATCCAGTTCACTTCCCAAGTCTTGCCGCCGTCTTCAGAGAAGGCCTGTTCGAAACGGCACGAATCCGGAGTGATGTCCGAGATGACAAACCGAACATAGATGGCTCGGCCATTAAATGTTTCCTGGTCGAAAAACTCGCCGCGGCCATCTTTGAAGTCGCCAATCGTGGGTTGGCTCAGAGTACCGTCGTTGCTGTTTGAAAAATTGAGACTCCACTGATGGGATTGCGGATTGTATAGACGCAGGCTCAAACCTTCGAAATGACCTCCGGGGCTATCGGCCTCAAGCTCCAACAAATTGGCCCGGCCATTCCAAACCGCGCGGACGACGGTCGCACCGTCATATTCGACCCAGGTAGTCGAGCCAGTTAGCGGGTGCAGAAGGCGCTTTAGGTGAGTTCTCCAAGTACCAATCTCGAAGTCAAAATCGTGTTGCCCATCCCGTGGGATGGGAGTGTGTTGAACGCTCGTTTTTGCTGTGTCTGAATTTTGTTGCGCTAGTCCCTGGTGGGGCTGCAAGATGACAGCTAAGCTGCACACCAGAAGGTGAGTGCGAATATAGTCGCGCAATCCTTTTCCCGATAAGCGGAATTCAGTGTGCTCTGTGAGATTCATCTTTCACCCTTCTGTATTTGTTGATCCAGTTTGTTTCCCAGGTCTTGCCTCCATCATTTGAAAATGCCTGCTCGGATTGGGCCGAATCAGGAGTGATCTCGAAGATCGTGAAACGGACCCAGATGGCTCTGCCATTGAATAGCTCCTGATCGTAAAACTGGCCGCGCCCATTTTTGAATTCACCGATCGTTGGCGGGGTGCCCAGAACACCGACATTGCTGGTGGCAAAAGTGAGGCTCCACTGGTGGGCTCGGGGATTGTAGAGACGCAGGGACAGAAGCTCAAGGTGGCCGTTGGGGCCATCAGACTCGAGCTCCACCAACTGGGCGCGGCCGTTCCATATCTTGCGGAAAACCGAGGTGCCGTCCATTTCGATCCAGGTTGTGGAGCCAGTTAAGGGATGCTGGAGCCGCGATGTGTGTTCTTTCCAAGTGCCGAGGTTGAAGTCAAAATCGTTCCGTCCATCGAGCTCCGCGCTGGCAGGTTGCGCTCCTGTCTCGGTTGCGACTTGCTTTTCTCGTGTCAACATTGCAACAAAGTTTGGCTCCCACGTCTTGCCTCCGTCGTCGGAGAACGCCTGCTCAAAACGATGCGAATCCGGTGTGATGTCCGACCAAACAATTCGGACGAGGATGGCTCTGCCATTGAATGACTCCTGATCGAAGAATTCGCCGCGCCCATTCTTGAATTCGCCGACTGAGGGTTGTCCCAGACTGCCGTCATCGCTGTTGGCAAGATTTAAGCTCCATTGGCGTGACTGGGGATTGTATAGAAACAAGGTCAGACCCTCGAAGTGACCCGCAGAACCGTCGGCCTCTATCTCCTCCAGCTGGGCGCGCCCATCCCAAACTTTCCGGACCACCACAGTGCCCTCCATCGTGGTCCACGTCGTAGACCCCGTTAGTGGTTGCTGGAGGCGCGATATGTGGGTCTTCCAAGTGCCAAGATTGAAGTCAAAATCGTGGCTCCCATCTCGCTCCGTGCCAGCCTGCTGCGATCGTGTGCCGGATGCGGTCTGGGCAGCTAGCGGGAATGTCAGATCCGGGCACCAGCCGAGCACGCCCACCAGAAGAGAAATGGCAGCCAGCCTGCGCGGGTTCATGATGCGCTGTTTGTCTGTGGGTCGCCTGGATCGCGGCCCCTTCGGGGTTTTCATCTGGCATATGAATGCAGGAACAGAGTCAGTCGTCTGTGTTTTGGTCTCCGTCATGCCAGCAGTGTAAGCTTGTTTCCCAGCATCGCTTCCCACTTATGGCACTCGGATTTTCAAAGAAAAATCAAAGTCCGGTCGAATCTGCCTATCGGTTTGGCGATTTTGAGCTCTATCCGCGCGATCGATTGTTGAAGAGAACCGGCGTCCCAATCCCGCTCCAGCCCAAAGCTTTTGATGCTCTCCTTTGCCTGGTGCGGAGGGCCGAACATCTGGTTAGCAAACAAGAGTTGATCCGTGTGCTTTGGCCGTCTGTGCATGTGAGTGAATCGAACCTTACCAACACCATCGTGGGCCTAAGAAAGATTGTTGGTCGCGATACGATTCGCACCGTTTCGAAACACGGGTACCGATTCGATCTGCCTGTTGCGGGCGAACCGGGCGTTGCGCGAGCGACGTACGAAAAGTTTGCTCGCGCCAAAGAGCTAACCGCTCAACGTTCTTTGGAGTCGATGGGCCTCGCGCGGGATCTATATTGGACCTGCCTGGCCGAAGATCCCCTCTTTGCGCCTGCTTGGGCTTGGCTGGGTAGATGCTGTTGGTTCCTTGGCAAATTCAGTGGCAGCTCTCCGGCGAGTCCGGAGTTGGCACGTGCCGCATTTCAGCGAGCATTCGCAATCGATCCCGATCTTGCCTGTGCACACCAGTTCTATACATTTGTAGAGGTAGACACCGGACATGCCAATGAGGCTATGTGCCGGCTACTTGAGCGGCTTCAGCGTCACCCTGGTGAGCCTGAATCTTTCACGAGTCTCGTACACGTATTCCGCTTCCGCGGACTGCTTCAAGAGTCTGTTGAAGCCCACAGACGGGCGGCCGACTTGGATCCGGCCATCATCACAAGCGTTGCACACACGCTGTTCCTTGCTGCAGAGTATGCGTCTACCATAGAAACCTATGGCGGACGCGCTGCCTACTACCTGGACGCGGCGGCTTGGGCAGCTCTGGGCAATCGAGAGCGAGCGATTGCCCTTTTGCGCGAGCGGCTGGGCGCGATGTCCTTATCCAAGCTAATGACCGCTCTTATGAGTTCCTTGTTGGCCCTTCTCGAAGGCAGATGTGATGAGGCCGTCCGTCTGATGGAAGCGACGGATACAACTCACGAACCCGAAATCCTGGTGTATTTCGCACGTCACTACGCCCGGATGAAGCTGGCAGATTCGGCTGTGAGTGCACTGAGGCAGGCAGCGCGATCAGGCTTTGTCTGCGCACCAAATACCCTGAATTCAGACCCCTGGCTAAGCGAGTTGCGGAAGCATTCGGATTTTGAATCGCTCTTAACCACAGCGGAAACTCTGGTTGAAGAAGCGCGATTGAGCTTTGACGCATACGCCGCATACTACGCGAAGGAGAACATTGATTGATACAACGCAGTCAGTTAAGCTCGGCTTTTGTGGTGATGAGATTTCGTGATGGGGCCTGATTTCACGATACCCTGAGATCCCGGTGGATACTACTACTCTGGCATTAATCGTCGGAGTCTCTCCTAGTGGTCGTATCCGAAAGCAGTCTATTACCCGGCCAATTACGGATTCACCCCGCGGACTTTCACCGAAGACGACGATCCGCTCCTCATGCATGTGCGCAACTAGGGCCTCGCCCAGCGTGTCGCGCGTTCGCAGAATTATTTCGGTTCGCGGACTTGGACTCCTGTGGGAAAGCTGTAAGCGTTCGACCAACGCACCTGTTCGAGGAGTGCAATCTGTGCTGACGTGAAGCGATGATCGGAGAACAGAGGGCGGCCATACGGAAGGTTCTAACCCTGCTTCTCGGATCGGTGGGTTTGCTATTGACGGGCAGACCATACTCTTTCTCAAAAAGACGGGTCACTTGGGCTCCTGTACTGCGCCGGGCCTTAGTCCGCAGTTTGGGCAGCCAGGTCGTTCATCCGGTCTGGTGTGGGCTGGAGATCCCCACGCTCGATCTGGTGTACAAGGCCTGTAATTGTGACGTTCATGTGTACCGGCACTCCGGACGCGTGGCCTAACGTCGCCACATAGCCGTTGATAAAGTCGATCTCGGTCCTACGGCCGCGCTCAAGGTCCTGGAGCATGGAGGGTTTGATGTCTCCGTAGAAAGCAATCACAGCCTCGACCCACGACTCATAGTGTTCCTCAGCGGCAAAATTGCTCGGCCATCCGGGCGGAATCGGGTCCACGGTCAGCCGCTCCAGCCGAGCGCCAATTGCAAGTGCCACGGACAACGCTTCTTCGTACGTCCGTCGGAAGACCTTCTTGCCTGCCTCCGTTTCCATGTACTGACGCATGGTTTGCGAACACAGCGCGCCGAGGGTTGTAACCGAGCAATTGATCAGGAGTTTCGACCAGATGGCACCAGTCAGGTTTGAAGATACCTTAACCTCAATCGCTCGACCTAAGGCGCGCGCAACGCGCTCGACGCGCTCACTGACACCACCGGCAAGTTCGCCTATCAGTAGATGCCCTGCATTCTTCTGCTCGTACACGCCGGGTTCTACCATCGTGGCACCAAGATTTGAGAATCCACCAAGGATCTTATCTTCGCCTAGACGATCCGCAAGCGCCCGTGCAACGCCGCCATTCTGTATAGGCAATATAACCCCTTCGGGGGCAAGTAGGCCCAACACGTGGGGCGCGACTTCCAGCGCGTCCTGCGCTTTGGTGGCAAGCAGGATCAGGTCAAATTGGTCTCCCTTTCCGTAGTCCTCAACTGCGGCAACGTCGATAGCGTCTGCCCTCACCTCTCCTCCGATGCCGGACACTCGCAGGCCCGATCTGCGCAATGCCTTCGCGGAATCGTTATTGCGAGCCGCAAGCCGGACGGGCAGTCCCGAGCGGATGGCACGCGCCGCAATGGTTCCGCCCAGCGCGCCGACGCCCACGATCAGTATTTGCATTTTGAAGCCTCAAAGGCGATCACCGGTATGGCATAAAGCAAGCAGCCGGCTATGCGCGGATCGTTCCGTCGCCGACGACCACCGCCTCGCCGCCGACCTGAACCTCTTCGAGAACTCCAGCACGGCTAGAGAGCGCAATGTGAATACGACTTGGGCGGCCCATGCGGACGCCTTGGAGGCTCACGAGCCGCGACGCGGTCTTGGCCGACACAGCGTTGTACTTGAGCAGATATGCGCCCAGCGGTCCACTGGCACTGCCGGTGCCCGGATCCTCCGGAATGCCTAAGACGGGCCCGAACATTCGACTGTAGACCGTGGCGCCATCGTCGGCCGGCTCGGGCGAGAATATGAAAACAGGGAGCTCTTCGAGGTTCACCGCGCGGAGTAGCGCGCACAGCTTCGCACGATCGAGGGATGCGGCATCGACCGCCGCGCGCGATTTTAGCGGAACGTATACAAACGCGAGGCCAGAGGAAGCGACCTCCACCGGCAAATTCCCCCCGGCAACATCGCTGGGCTGAACGCCTAGCGCGGCGGCAACCGCAACAGTGTCGGCGACGACAGGCCCCAAGGTGGGGAGCGGCTGCTTCATCCAGGCGAAGCGCAGGCCGCTCGGACCCCACTCGAGCCCCACGGCTATTGGTCCGATATTGAGGCCGAGCACCGCCTTATCGGCGCCCGCAGGCAGCCGTCCAGCACCGGCGAGCGCAAAGGTCGTTCCGATTGTCGGAGACCCGGCCATAGGCAGCTCCTGGGACGGCGTGAAAATGCGGACGCGCGCGTCGGTCCCGGGAGCTTCGGGAGGCAATACGAACGAAGTTTCAGGAAGAGCCATTTCATTCGCGATCCGCTGCGTCCGACGTTCATCGATTCCCGCGGCATCGAGGAACACCGCCAGCTGGATGCCGGTAAACGCCTGATCTGTAAAAACATCGAGACGGACGTACTGAAAAACAGGCATGGGCTTACCGCTCCTTAATATTTAAGCGAATTCAACCACCTTTGCCGTTCCCAACTCGATTGGCTGGCAGTCGAGCCGTCAGCGCTGAGTAGGCAGGCCTCAAATAAGAAATTAGAGAGTGGCATAACCCGGCGGCTTGAATTACGTAAAATTGGTAGTGGATGGAAACGGGGGAAACCCCGACCTTTCCGCCCCGACCTTTTTGAGCGCACCAAGTCTACTCGGCCGGATGGAGCCGACACGGTTAACTAATCAGCTGTGAATATAGATCGTCCAGGTAACGGACAAGATCTTCCACTGCCCATCAATTTTGCACAGCTGCCAGATTTCGAGGCCTGAATGGTGAACTTTGTCGTTGATGACAAAATCGTAATTAAATGTCACCAGCCCGAGATCACCGTCCTGGCGAATCTCGACGTTGCGAAATTTCTCTTCGAGTTTGTCCTTCGACGTAGCGAGTAATTTCGCAATTCCATCTAGCTGGCTCGGGCCAATCCCATCGAACTGAGCGTTATATTTGCGGGCGCTATCAACTTCTTCCTGGTTGTTGATGTGATGAAAGAGCACATCGGGGTTCAGCACGAGCTTCGTCAGGGCGTATCCGTCCTTGCGAATAATATCCTGACGGAACTCCTCCAACACGCTGCGAATTTTCGCGAGGTCATCGGCATTCGATTTGAATTCGATCTCCTGGCCCTGCGCCAATGCTTGACCAGCCAAGGCACACGTAATGAGCGCGATGAATACTAAGCCCGCTTTCCTTTTGTTCATCTGACATTTTCCTTCCACATTTTGACGGTTGGAGATGCTCCTGCGTACCGAACAATAGGCCGCGAAGAACCAGTGTTTGCAGGAAAAGTGACATGCGGTGTCCGAAATGAGACAAGCGGTCAGAGTTGGCCGTCAAATACTGTTGTCACGGATGCGTTCAAAGGGCAAAACCGGACTTCAAAGTGTGGCAGCGGTATCCAGCACAAACGTCTGAGCGGTTGGCGGTTAAAGACTTGTACTTTCCGTTTCAAACGCTTCGTTACATTGGGATGGCAGCACGTGGAGTCTTGAGCTCCTTACCTTTCTCCCTAATCAACCTAGACAAAGGCGCGACAGCTGCGATGGACTTGGAGTTGGCGCGTTGGCCAGCAACTGCCCCGATTGCCGGCTCGCAAACCTGGACCGGTGGACCGGTGAAATGGCTTTGCCGCGAGAGCTTGGTGCTCTCGACGGCCCTGTCTTCAGTGATGTCTCCTTCGAAGGTTCAGCTATAATCCGTGCCGGGGGGCGACACTCCCATTGCTGCAAGCCACACCAGATATGGGACGGCGAGATGGATTTTGATCCTGTGTGCGTGGACGATTGTAGGACTGTTGTTTGCCGTGCGCAGGATCGTGCTGGTGAAGGTACAGGTCGCCAGCTATGCTTTCCATACACCAGGGTCCGGATTACGATCGCCTCCGCTCCGATCCGTGCTTTCAAGACTTGATTCACCGCGCGACCTTATCGTAAAGGAACACGGACTAGCCAATCCCCTGCCGACTGGGAAACTGACAAATGGTCTGGATCAGGAAGAGGAGACCCCAAGCCTTTGGAGTGAGTTCCGGAAGGCGCCGGATCGGGAGATCGGCAAGCCCAGGAAGGATCGTTGCCAAATAGTCGCGCACTGGGAGTTTCAACCGGCGGCAACTTTCCACGACCGAGAGAATTGCTGCAACCTTTGGTCCGGCCTGTGGGCTTCCGATGTGTATCCAGTTCTTACGGCCCAATGCGACGGGACGCATTGAGTTCTCTGCCAGATTATTGCTCAGCTCAAGTTCCGGATATTCCAGGAATCGCGTAAGTTTCCTCCACAGTGTGAGGGCGTATTGGCAAGCCTTGCTGAGTGCGCTGGAGGGCAATGCAACCGACTGCGCTGCCTCGATCTTGCTGCGAATATCGCCGAGAAGAGGCTTGGCTGTTTCCTGACGCCGGATATGGCGCGCCGCAGTACTCAGCGCTTTGCGCCGAGCTTCCGCATCGACGGCAAACAGTTCGTCCATCCTTGCCACAATCGAAGTTGCAACCGGGTCTCGTGGATTTAGCTGCACCGCCTCGAAAAACTGTCTTCTAGCATGGGCCCAACAAGCGGCATGTACCATGTTTGCCCCGCCAATCTGGTCATAAGCCGCGTATCCATCGGTTTGGAGAATGCCTTCGAACTGTCCCAGAAATCGTTTCGGTCCATCACGTCCACGGCCTAAACGGAAGTCGAACACCGCGCTTCCTCCCGGGCGACTGTATTGCCAGAGATACGCTTGATGGTTCTTTTCCCGGCCCTCGCGTGTTTGCACATCGACCGGAGTTTCGTCCGCCTGAATGTAAGATCCGCTAATCAGCTCGCGCCGCATGGCGGCGACCATTGGGATCAGCAACTCGCCAACTTTCAGGACCCAGCCGTCCAGCGTTGCGCGGCTGATTTCCAATCCGAGGTCCCTTTCCAGAATCATGCTCTGGCGATGCAAGGGCGTGTGATTGCAATACTTGCTGATGACCGTGTCGATGACAATCCGGTCACTCGCCAGGCACTTCTCGATGATCCGTGGTGGCAGCGGTGCGGAAACCACTCCGAGTTCCTCACACGACCGGCAAGCCCGTTTCTCTCGTTTCGTGATCAGCACGAAGTACTTCGCTCGCTCCACATCCAACTGGGAACTCTCCTCGTAGCCGATCACCACTGTTTCTTTGCCGCAGCGTTTGCACACGCGCTGATCCGGCGTGCAAGGCAGAACCCGCTCTACGCGCGGAAAATTCGAAGGCAACTCCTGGCGGCCCGGATGCTTGGCCGACTTACTCGTCGAGCGATGCGCTGGCGCGTGCTCGCTCTCCGACTGCTCGATCATTTCACTGACGACGGGCGCAAGTTCGAACAATTCCAGTTGTGCGTGGGAGAGCTTTTCGCCGCCCGCTCCATACTTCTCGATCCGCATCAGCCGCAGACGCTCTTGCAGCACGCGAATCCTCAGTTCCGCATACTGTAACTGGCTCTTCAGTTGTGCGATGAGTTCCAGGTCGGCTGGCGCTGAAGGAATGGGGGGCGCACTCACAATGGGTTACTGATTTACCAGAGTTGATCGAAACGTTCAAGCAACCAAGCAACTCATGCGGCGGCATGTCCTTCCGGCGATACTTTTCGGTACCACCGCTTGTGCTTGGTCTTGGCCAGATCGATGCCACCTAATAACAAGGAGAGCTCTTCGTGACTCAGTACGACCTTGCCCTGAGCATCGCCGGATTGCGGCCAGGTGAAACGCCCTTTCTCCAACCTCTTGGCACAGACCCAGAGTCCGCTTCCGTCCCAGACGAGGACCTTCAACCGGTTGCGCTGGGCGTTGCAGAACAGGAAAAGGTGTCCGCTCAAAGGCTCGCACGACAATCGATCCCGAACCAGACCGTACAACCCCTCGAACCCCTTGCGCATGTCGGTCACTCCGGCGGCCAGATAGATCCGTGTGGCTGGGCCCAGTCCAAACACGGCTTATGCCCGCTCCAGAATGCCCACCAGGCGTTCGAACGTACTCGGATCAAAACCAGCATGTACCTCGATCCGGCGCCCGCCCGTCAGCACCACCGCCAGCCCACAACTCGGTTCGTGCTGCTTCGGCGATTTCATGACCGCCAACTCCACCGGCACCAAACGACCGGCCGAGGAAATTGGCTTACGCCTTCTCTTCCAACTCAGTTTCTTTAGATGGCGACCCAGTGTGCTGAAGCTTAAACCTCGACTCTGGCAAAATTCGCTCCGCCTCATACCGCTGCTCACAAACTCGGCCACCAACTGCTGAACTTCCGCACGGGTACGTCGCTTGGGCGCTGACAACTCTGTTTTTGCGGACATCCGGACACTTCAACACAGACCCCGCCTGTCTAACAGGTGTGTTGGTCAGACGCTTACGGAAAGCTGAATGAAGACTGAATGAAGGAGTTGCCCTTGTGGCCTTTCTTGGCATTTCCGGACCATCATAGAATCAGCAAGTTGCACGGAATCAATGAGCGACTGGGGAACAAATCCACCCCCCGCAACCAACCTCATACTATTGAATCATCAGGGTCAGCGCGTTTTCCGCTGGCCTTTCTTCTTGTTCATTCCGTGCAGTACCGTGCAGAATTCTCCCAACTTCGTTAGCAACTCTGCGTTCGTCTGCCGTGACTGCGTGCGTGTAGCCCATCGTGGTCTGCGCTTCGGCATGTCCCAGCCTGTTCAACCGGACTGCCATAGGAGCACCGATCTGATCCAGTAGCGTGGCGTTGCCGTGCCGGAAAGCATGGAAGCCACACTGCGGGATGCCTAGCTTCTTGAGCAGAGGATGAAACTTCCGCTTGCGAACCAGGCTATGATCCCACGGTGTACCGTTGCCCGTTGCGAACAGCAGACCCAGCGAGTTTGGCCGCCAGCTCTCCAGGTATCCGCGCAGGTGTTCTAACAATTCTGCCGAGATCGGGAAACGGCGATTGCCCTTCCGAGATTTCACCGTCTGGATCTTGCCTCGCCAAACGTTCTGGCGAACCTGAATAACGGCATTCTCGAGGTCGAGATCGGCGACGCGGAGAGCGCAAATCTCGCCGCCCCGTATGCCGGTCTCAGCCAGGATCGAATAGAACGTTCTGTGCGGTCCGCTGGCAGAACCAATGATGCGCTTGGTGTCGTCCAGCGATCCGCACGAAAAATGCAGGGATAGAGCTGCGACATGATGAATTGCGTCGAAGCCGTGCAGTAGTGCTCCTGAGCAATGCTGACAACGTTCGATTGCCAGACGGCCAATTTCGTACTGGCAACGCTCAAAAACCTGGCAATAAATATCCTTGATGCTGGTTTTGTTTTCCCCGGCTCTCAAAATGAGAGCTGAGGCTGAATGTCTCTCGTAGCGCAGAAGCGCATTCAGATATTGGTTGGCGAGCTGGGCGAAGGGTTGATCAGGATCCAAAAAGGACGGGTTGTCGCTTGCGACTGTCAGATCCCGAATGGCCGCTTTTACATACTCTAGCGCGGGTACTTGCATCGACGCAGGAAGTTCTTTCCCCAAGACGTGCAGCATGATCTCAAAATTGGCTACCAGATCCTCAACGGGGATTCTGCGCGCTCTGAGCATTGTTTTACCCCATGTGGCGTAATGGACGAATAGAGCCGGCTCTCCCTGTCCGACAGCTTCGGAAAGATATTTGAGATGGTAGCGGGCATCTTCCAAACACCTCGCCATCCCTTTTTCCCCGTAGCTTCGCTAGACATGCGGGTCGACACCGCTAAGCGGCGGGTGGACTCTACTTTTTCTTGACAGTGCGGTAATATCTGTTGTAACTTTCGTCAGTCAATCAAGACGGAATCAGAATCTGATCGGTCAATTTCGTCTACCGCCACTCGTTCCTTCCCCAGGGTCTTACGAACCAGTGCCACCAGGGCTGCGCGACCCGCGACTGCCTTGCAGGGCACGAGTTCGTTCGTAAAAAGGGGGGAAAGCATGTCGCGTGTGACTGCGACGCATCCTGCGTTGGCCCTGGAAGTCACCGCTCGGTCCCTGTCAATGAGCAACTATGACAATCGACTCCAGTCGAAACTTCAATGGTCGGGAAAGATATGAGCTAGTTGCCCAGGGGAGGCAATTGTGCCTAAGACAATCGATGTCCTCATTGGAGTAACCACCGTGTTGCTGCTCTTCAGCATGGCGGTTACGGTGATTACACAGGCGCTGACGAGCATGATGAACCGCCGTGGCCGGCATTTGAAAAGCGGGCTTGCCGACTTACTGCAGCAACTTGGAATGGGCGACAAAATTGCCACGGACATCGCCGGGGGATTGCTGAAGCATCCTATGATCGCGGACGGGCGTAGCCTGGGGACTGTAATTCATCGGGCAGAGTTCATCAAGTTGCTGCTTGATTTTGCCGGGGGTCTGGGTGCGCACCAACTTGGCCACGACGCGCAGGATGCACTCAAGACGATGCTGGCGGATGGCGGAATCACCGACCCGGAGCAGACCCTCAAGAACATCCGCGCACTGGGCCTGCAACTGGAGGCCGCCAATCCTGAATTCCCGAGTCACATACGGGATGGACTCGCTATTTTGCACGAGGCCTCCAGTGACTTCGTGGCGCGAGTGGACTTCTGGTTTGACCAGACCATTGACCGGGTGAGCCAGCGGTTCACGCACTCCACACACTGGATTACCTTGAGCGTTTCGGTGGCCGTGGTCCTTACCGTACAACTCGACATTGTTGCTGTTGCCGATCGACTATTTCTGGACGATCAGACGCGCAACGCGATCGTCGCCGAGGCCACCCGGCAGTATTCCCAGGCGAATGTGAAAACGAATGTCGATCCGCGTCCTTATTACGATCTGTTAAATGGCGCTGGACTCGTCACCCTGCCGCTCGACCGTGACTGGTTGCAGCGGCTGATGGATCCGCGAAAAGTGCCCGGCATGATTCTGGCGGTTCTGTTGATCAGCCTCGGCGCGCCCTTCTGGTACGACGCGCTCAAAGACTTGCTGCGCCTGCGGTCGGCTATGTCGGCGAAGGACGATGCACAGCGCGAGCAGCGTCAGGCAGCCCGACCCGATGCGTCGGTCGCGAGGAACGCAACGGTGACGTCGCCTTCATGGCTGAGCGGTGAGCGGGGCGACCTAACGGCGGTGGGGTAGGAGGAGCCGTGGAGATCCAATGGATTGGTTGTCCGGATTCTAATTTCCGCCGCGGACGCCCATTCGGACTGCGGCCCGAAGCGGTTGTCATTCACATTATGGACGGCAGCTTTGCAGCGGGGGAGAGTGTTTTCCGAAACCCTCTCACTCAAAAATCGGCGCACTACGGGATCTCTCGCGCGGGCGTGACTCATCAGTACGTGGACGAGAACGACTCGGCGTTTCACGCGGGTATCGTCGTGAACCCTTCATGGCATCTGCTGAAGCCCCGGGTCAATCCCAATTTCTACACCATCGGTATCGAGCACGAAGGCCGGCCCGACGACATCCTTTCCGAAGCAGAATTGTTGGCGAGCGCAAGGTTACTCGGAGAGATTTGCGCGCGCTGGGGGATTTCACTGGACGAAGATCATGTCATCCGTCACCACCAGATTCGGGCCTCCAAGAGCTGTCCCGGAAACACGTTGAAGATCGGCGAACTTCTCCAGCGGGTGGCGAATGCGATGGCGCTTAGTGCTGGCGCTGGACCTTCGTTCAGCGTAACAGGGTCAGCAGTCGCCGCCTCGGCCGTTGTCGCCCCGCGGGTTGCGGTCGCCGTTTCAAGCGGGCCTGTGGCACCCGAAGCACACGCGGCGATTGTGCGAACGATTCGAAGTGTGAACTTGCGGCGGTCGCGGCCGTCGACGGCGGCACAAATTGTTCGCACCATCCCGGCGAACACCGAAGTCGCGATACGTGGATTCCAGAATGGGGACACGGTGAACGGAAACGCCCGCTGGTACGTGGATCTTGAGGGCAATTTCCTCTGGTCGGGCGCTACCGATGTTCCGGACCCAAGAGAGTGACACGCGCACGCAACTGGTGGCTGACCGCATCCAACTGGAGAGGCTGGGTCGGCTGTAATGTTTTCCGGGGACGACGCACTATGCATTAAGGCATCGGTTCCGAAAACGGAGACCTGGTCTCGAACCTAATCAATCTGTCTGCGGCGCAGTCCCGATCCAGGGCACTGGCTCTGGGGACTCGTGTGACAGCCACGTGGTAGCCGGGGACGAATGTGCTTCCCAAAGTTCTGATCGTCGCGAGTGGTCGCGTCTCCGATTCTCCGTTTACGCGCGCCCTTGGCGGCATGGCGCAATGCCGGTGGCAGAGTTGGGACGAATTTCGTCCCGAGAGCCTTGGGCAATCCGATACCCGCCTGATCGTTGCCCACGTGGAGCGGTGGACGGATAGGGTAGCGCTGTTCGTGCAACTGTTGCAACAGGGACTCGCGTCCGCGCCAGCACTCGTGGTTTTGCCCTCCACTGGCGACCCGGAAACTTTCCAGTCGATTTCCGAGGTGGCCGCCGATTTCCTGTTCTGGCCCACGCACGAAGAGGAACTGAGGCTGCGCGCGTCGCGCCTGCTCGGGCCAAGGCCGCCGGAACTGGAGCAGGTCGGGCACACCCTTTTGGCGGAGTTGGGGCTCACTCAACTGGTCGGCAACCATCCGGCGTTTCTTCAAGCGGTGCAGCAGACGTTGCTGTTCGCCAACAGCGCTGCGCCGGTGTTGATTACGGGAGAAACGGGAACAGGCAAGGAGTTGTTCGCGCACGCCGTCCATTCTCTGAGCCGGCGGCGCGATGGTCCCTTTGTCCCGCTCGACTGCGGCACGCTCCCCGATCAACTGGCCGAAAACGAATTGTTTGGCCATCGCCGCGGCGCTTACACCGACGCGCACATTGACCAGAAAGGTTTGGCCGCAATCGCAGACCGGGGGACGTTGTTTCTGGACGAAATCGACGCACTTTCGCCGGCTAACCAATCCAAGGTCCTTCGTTTTCTCCAGGAAGGGACATATCGGGCGCTAGGGTCGGGCTGCATTATGCGGTCTGACATTCGCATGATTGCCGCCACCAACCGGCCCATCGAAAAATTGGTTCAGGAAAAGCAGTTTCGCAGCGATCTCTATTTCCGTATCAACGTGCTGAGGCTCGATTTACCGCCATTGCGGGCGCGGCGGGGCGATGTCTCCATTCTGGCGCGGCACTTTCTCGAAGCCGAGTATGCGCCGGGGGCCGAAGCCAAGACGATCGCTCCCGCGGCCTTGAGAAAGCTCGAACGCTACCGTTGGCCGGGCAATGTGCGCGAGTTGCTGAATGCGGTGCAGCGGGCCATGGTGTGTTGTTCCGGGAATCAGATCCTTCCGGAACACATTGTGCTACCGGGATTTGCTGTCGAGGCGGATATGGCGGAGCAAGTCGAGTCTGGTTTTCGATCCGCCAAACAGTCGGTGATTGAGAGATTCGAGCGTGCGTATGTGGAAGATCTGATGGTTCGATTTAAAGGCAATGTTACGAAAGCGGCCCGAGAAGCCGGCAAGGAACGTCGCGCCTTCGGTAGGCTGATCAAGAAGTATGGCCTGGGCAACGATTCACTCCCTCGCCCTCCTGGCGCCAGCGGAAAAGCGGGCCATCTCTGACCCAATCGCGTGGGCATGTTTCGGCCCATGGCCTGGGGCCGGGGAAATCCGCGGTGGCGGCGAATGAAACATCGGTCTCGTCAAAACCCTTCAGCGGTCAAATCTAGACCGTGAACGACCCACCGCGCACAATCGAGTTCGCCCAGGCATTTCAAAACACGTGTGATTGCAGCAATCGCCAGCAATCCGTGAATGGCAACTGAGTTGCGCTACCGAGTATGAGGCCCAACCGTTTGCATTCGCTATCGTCTGAGGTCGAACCCGAGATTGCGAGGCAGGTGCTCAACTATTTTGTGAACAACCCGCAAGCAGCTGACAGTCTGGAAGGGATTGCCCGCTGGCGCTTGCTCGCGGAGCAACTTCATCGCAGTCTGCGGCAAACCGATGCGGCGATTGCCTGGCTGGTGGAGCAGGGGTTTTTGCAACAGATCGAGCCCGTGAGTTCGGTGCGGCTGTATCGCCTGGACCCGAAGCATCAGGCGGAGGCGGTGCGGTTCCTGGCCAGCACAAGAACGCCGCCGGCTTCGCGAGCGCATTAGTTCGGTTTTAGCACTGGGTGGCAAGGATTTGGCTGCACCCGGAAATGGTTGCGGTTGGGTTAAGTCACAACAGCCCTGTAAGTGACGGGGCGAAGCTATGCACTGCGAAGAATTGGTGTCCGCAAGCGAGCCAGTCATGCGGGCTGCGCCGGATGCCGCGGAGCCCGCGGATTTCGGCACGCCGCGATGGTACGTGCTGTTCGTCCGGTCGAACCAGGAAAAGCGGGTGGCGCTGGGTCTTAACCAGCGCGGCGTTCAACACCTGCTGCCCTGTTACTCGTCATTGCGGCAATGGAAGGACCGCCGCGTTCGACTGGAGATGCCGCTCTTTCCTGGATATGTTTTTGTCCGCCTGGCGTTGGTCGACCGTCTTCGTGCGCTCATGGTGCCGAATGTGATTTCGATGGTGGGGAGACGGGATTCGCCCGCGGTGATTTCCGCCCAGGAAATCGCCTGGATCGAAAGTGGTATTGCCCGGGGGCTGGCAGAACCTCATGTCTACTTGAGCGCGGGCCAACGCGTGATCATCGTCGATGGAGCTTTGAGCGGCATGCGCGGGATTCTGGTGCGCCGATGCAACGGGACGCGGGTTGTGGTCGCCATCGAATCCATTGCGCGATCGTTTGCGGTGGAAGTCGACGCAGGCGCGGTGCAAGTAATCGAGGACAGCGCCCCGCCAACGGAAAAAAAGTTGCATTGCGGTCGACGCGGGAACTTAGCCGCCAACGGTTGTTCTAGAGACGCACTCGATCGCCGCACGCTAGTCCAGAGTTGCAATCGAAACGGCAACTGATTCGTAAAAGGAGGCTCTCATGCCAGTATCACCGACCTATCCTGGCGTCTATATCCAGGAAATTCCCAGCGGCGTGCGGACGATCACGGGGGTGGCTTCGCCGACTTTGAACGGATATTCGGCGGCCTGACGGCGCTCAGCCGGCTGGGTTATGCGGTGAGAGACTTCTATCAGAATGGCGGCACCACCGCGATCATCGTTCGTCTGACCCACTCGGACGCGGCCAAAGCGGCGATACCACTCCCGGGCGGTCCGCCGACGCTGACTGCGGCCAATGAAGGCGCATGGGGCAATACACTTCATGCGGTGGTAGACAACAACGTCTCCCTCGATGTTGCGAACCAGTTCCTGCTGACCACGGCGGATCTGTTCAACCTCACTGTGCGTGACTTCAACACGCAGGTCACCGAGACCTATCGCAATCTTACCGTGAAAGACAGCCCGCGCCGAATTGATCGGGTTTTGGAACTGGAGTCCTCGTTGGTGCGGTCCACCGGCGCGCTGACTTCGGTTCCCACAGCCAACGCTCCTCCGGGCGCCGGTAAGACGATTTGGAGCGATCCGGCGGCGAACACGGCGGCAACTGCTGCGTCAGGAGTGGACGGATCGGCGCTTGATCAGAACGACTTCGATGGCCCGGGAAAAGAAACCGCCAAACAGGGCATTTACGCGCTCTACAACACCGACATTTTTAACATCCTCTGTATTCCGCCTTACAAGGCAGGAGACGACGTGGACGTAGGGCTCATCACCAGTGCCTCTACCCTCTGCGAAGTCCGGCGGGCCATGCTGCTGGTTGACCCTCCGGCGAGTTGGACAACGGTCGCCCAGGCGCAGGCCGGCGTTCCCGCTCTTGGCACGAGCAAGAACTCGGCCGTGTTTTTTCCGCGCATCAAGGAAGCCGACCCGCTGCTAAACGGCAGTCTGGGAACGTTCGTCCCCTGCGGCGTGGTAGCGGGAATCTTCGCGCGCACTGATGGACAACGCGGAGTCTGGAAAGCGCCCGCTGGACTTGACGCTACGCTCGTCGGTGTTCCGGAGCTGGCTCTGGGCATGACCGACCTGGAAAACGGCCTGCTCAATCCGCACGGCATCAACTGCCTGCGCACCCTGCCCGCGGCGGGGCGAGTGGTGTGGGGCTCGCGGACCCTTCAGGGCGATGATCGCCTGGCCTCGGAATGGAAATACGTTCCGGTGCGCCGGACTGCGCTATTCATTGAGGAGAGCCTGTACCGGGGCACGCAATGGGTGGTGTTTGAACCGAACGACGAGCCCCTGTGGGCACAGATCCGGCTCAACGTCGGAGCGTTTATGCAAAGCCTGTTCCGGCAGGGAGCCTTCCAGGGCAAGACTCCGGCGGACGCCTACTTTGTCAAATGCGACAAGGAGTCGACGACCCAGAACGACATCAATCTTGGCATCGTCAACATCGTGGTGGGGTTTGCACCGCTCAAGCCCGCCGAGTTCGTCATCATCAGCATTCAGCAGATGGCCGGGCAGATCGCGACCTAAGGAGAAAAAAGCATGGCGCAATTCACTGTCAACACCAACAGATTTGATCCCTACAAGAATTTCAAATTCCGGATCAAATGGGACGGCCGGTACGTGGCCGGCATCAGCAAGGTCGGCACCCTGAAGCGCACCACCGAAGAATTCGACGCCATCACGCTCGACCGGGGGGTGACCCACGATGTGGAATTCGAGCGTTGGGCCAATAAGGTGTGGCGGGTGAATGGCGGGCAGGCCGAAGTCTCGCTCCAGGATTTTCGGAAGGACATCCGAATCGAGATGTACAACGAAGCGGGCCAGCTGGCGATTGCCTACAACGTCTATCGCTGCTGGGTGTCGGAATTCCAGGCGCTACCGGATCTGGATGCCAACGCCAACGCTGTCGCGATTCAACACATCAAGCTGGAAAACGAAGGATGGGAACGCGACCAGAGCGTGACCGAGCCGACGGAACCATCGTTCAGCGTGCCGGCAGTAGGCTGACGCGATGCGGGCCCTCTCGACGCAGGAAATGCTGGCGGTGTGGGAGCGCGGCATCGGGCAGATTCCGTTGGAACGCGCTCTCGCCCTGCTGGGGGCGGCGTGTCCGGAGTGTGACCGGCAAACCCTGGCCACCAAGAGCCTCGGTCTCCGCGACGCACTACTGTTGCAACTGCGGGAGAAAGTGTTCGGCCCTTATTTGACGGGATATGCCGTCTGCCGAAGTTGTGGGGAGCCGCTGGAGGTTCGTCTCCATGTAAAGGACTTAGTCCGGAGCGACAGCGACGTCGAATCTCCGCCCATTCCGTTCTTGACTCAGGGGTATGAGCTGCTGCTGCGTCCTTTGAACAGTCTGGATTTATCGGAGTGCGCGGCCGACAACATTGGCGAACCGCGCCGGTTGTTTTCCCGTTGCCTGATCGCCGCGAGCGCCGGCGGGGTCGTCGTAACCGAAGAGCAGGTGCCGGACGAGCTCGCGCTGGCGGTCATGGAAGATGTTGTCAAAGCCGATCCGCGCGCGGACATTCAGATCGCGTTATGCTGCGCCGCCTGCCGCACAATCATGCACGAGGCCTTCGACATCGTGTCTTTCTTTTGGAGCGAAATTGATGTTTGGGCCCGGCGCGTGCTTCGCGAGGTGCATCGGCTCGCGTCGGCGTACGGATGGAGCGAAGGCGATATCCTCTCGATGAGCCCAGCGCGCCGCCAGTTTTACCTGGAGATGTCGGGAGCATGAGCAGCCTTCTGAACCGGCTGGTGGCGCGGAATTTGAGGAACACGGAATCGATTCGTCCGCGCGCCGCTTCTTTGTTTGAACCGGTGCAGGCCAGCCTCGTAACTCCGCACGGTGTTCCGGTACCCGGCAACGATGAATCGGACGTCGCGCCGATGGAAATGCAAGTCGAAGTTGAGCCGCAGCCGATACCTGCGGAATCGCAATCCCACTCCAGATCTCAGCGGATGCATGTGGCCGGTGAAGCCAGGTCGCGTGGCGAGGTGATCGATTCGTCCGCGACCGGGCTGGCCGACCCACAGCAGAGGGTTCCGTCTTTGAATCCCGATGTGGACACCAGGGGAAGACGGTTAAGTCCGCCCCGCGAAGATCGGTCCGTGCAGGATCAGCCATCGCCGCCCGCAACCCGAGTTCAGGTTGCCCAGGCCCCATCGAACGTGATCGAACGTGCGAATCAAACCTTGAACGCCGCTCCTCCGGAACGCCGCCTGCCTGCGCTGCGGGAGGCGGCAACTCCGTCGGTGCTTTCCGCTGATCAGTCGGTCTCCCGGCGTGAGCGCCGGACACCGAGTCTGGTTGCGACGGCGCACGACCACGAACGGCGCTCGACAGACGAAAGCCGACGGCCTGCGGTCACGCCGGTGAGTTCGCATTCAACGACAAACCCTTTCGACCTGGGCGCTTCCTGGAACGGGAGGAGCACACCGGAGATGCGGGAGAGAGAGGCTGAGCCTTCCATCCAGGTCACGATCGGGCGCATTGAAATTCGCGCCGAACACCTTCAACCGCCGGTCCGCAAGGCCCAGTCCACGGCTTCGCCGGTGATGGGCCTTGAGGAATATCTGCAGCGGAAGAACAAGCGGGCTAAGGAATGAGCAACGCCGCCGCCATCGCCGCAGTCACGCTGACTCTTCAGACAATTCTCGGAGACGGCGTCCGGTCCGATGCGAACCTGAACGACACAACTGTTACCGTGCTCGCTCCGGACAAAGCGAGAGGCAGCAACAACGCAAACCAGCTCAACCTGTTTCTCTACCAGGTGCTGCCCGATGCCGCATGGCGCAACATGACCATTCCGAGCCAGGTCGCGTCGGGAGAGACGGGCGATCCCCCGCTGGCATTGACCATGCACTACATGCTGACCGCGTTCGGACGGGACAACGATACCGGCGTCCCATTCGGCCACTATCTTCTCGGGACCGCCATGAGCGTCCTGTTCGATCACGCCCTGCTCGGGCCGGATGAAATCAGGAATGCCACCGCGGTGGCTCTCCCAGGAAGCGACCTGCACCGGCAAGTAGAGCGTGTGCGCATCACCTGGCAACCGATTTCGCTCGATGAAATATCCAAACTGTGGACCGGTTTGGCGACGCAATACCGTCTTTCGGTGGTCTACGAAGCTACGGTTGCCTTGATCGAAAGCAAACGCACCACTCGTGCTCCGTTGCCCGTGCTTACTCGCGGAGCGAAGGACAAGGGAGTGTTCGGGCAAGCGAGCCTGATTTCGCCCTTCCCGGCTCTCGATGCCGTGCAGTTTCCCAACAACCAGACGGCAGCGCGGTTGGGAGACACTCTGGTCCTGACCGGGCAGCATCTCGATGGCACCGCGGTTGGGGTCGTATTCAATCATCCGCTGTGGAATGCGCCGGTCGAGATTGCGCCGCTGGCCGGCAATAGCGCGACCAGTCTGCGTGTGCTCTTGCCCAATGCGCCCGTGGTGTGGCCCACCGGTTTCTACACCATTGCAGTCTGGGTGCAGCGGCCGGGAGAGTCGTTCCGCCGGCCGACCAACCAGGTTACCATCGCCCTGGCGCCGCGAATCACGATCTCGCCTGCCAGTACGCCCGCGGCGGGAAGCATCGTCTACACCGTGACCTGTAATCCGGAAATCCGGCCCGACCAGCGCGCGTCGCTGTTGATCGAGACCGAAGTGTTGGCCGACCCGCACCCGGCGCAGACGTCGACGTTGACCTTTACCGTTGCCGGCCTGCGGCCAGGTGTCTATTTCGTGCGCTTGCGTGTGGACGGTGTTGACAGCCTGCTGATCGATCGCACAGTGACGCCGCCGATATTCGACGCGACTCAGAAGGTTACCGTCACATGAACGACGCCGCCAATTGGTACGAAGGAAATGCCCGCTACCTCGCGGCCGCACTCGCCTGGTTGCGAGCTTGCCTGGAAGTGCGCGCGTCCCACTCGCTCGATCCCGGCAATCTGCTGCCGGCTGTGCCGGTGACAATTGAGGGCCGATCCTTCTGGCGTGATCTGGTGAAGGGAACGCCGCGCCCGCCCTCCGTTGCTCCCAAACTGCTGCCGTCTTCGAGCAGCCTCTACGCGGACCCGCAAGTGGTTCAGTCCGCGCAGGCTATGAAGCGAGCGGCGGAGGAAATGAATCCGCCGCCGGCGCTCTGGATTTTGGGGCGACGCCTCGGTTTGTCGGAATTCGAAATGAATCTCCTGCTTCTGTGCCTGGGCATGGAACTGGATCCCGGCTTGGCAGCGCTTTGCGCGAAGTGCCAGAACGATTGCAACCGCACATCTCCGACGTTTGCGCTGGCCTTCAGCCTATTTGAAGAATCGTCGTGGGATGCTCTCTCGCCGGAGCGGCCTTTACGTTACTGGCGGCTCATCGAGATCAGCCAGCCCGGCGGCCAGGCGCTTACCGTGAGCCCTCTGCGCGCCGACGAGCGCATTGTCAACTATCTCAAAGGTCTGAACTATCTCGACGATCGGTTGTCGCACATTGTTGTTCCACTCGACCAACCGGCGGCCTCTTCCGATCTGCCACCGTCCCATCGCGAGGCGGCAGATATCATTCTGCGCCACTTCAAACAGGTGGAAGGCGGGAGTCCGACCGTGCAGTTACTCGGGCCCGACACAATGAGCAAGCAGATGATCGCCTTGGACGTAGCCGCGTCCGTGGGGGTTCATCTCTACCGCCTGCCCGCCGCATTGTTGCCGACGCAGGCTGGCGACCTGGAAACTCTGGCGCGGCTGTGGCAGCGGGAAAGCATGTTGTTGCCGTTGTTGCTTTACCTTGATGCCTCAGAATTGGCGGGCGAACTGGTGGCGGCAGGACAAGGCTCGCCTGTCAGCCGGTTTCTGCAGCGGACCGGTGGACCGGTATTTCTCGACACCCGCGAGTCCTGGCCGGATATGAGTCGCCGTATGGTCACGCTGGACATCGCTAAACCCACTCCTGCGGAACAGCACCGAGCGTGGCAGGCCACGCTGAACCCTGGGTCGGAAGATCAGTGCGCTGTGCTCGCCGGCCAGTTCAATCTGAACTTTCCAGATATTGCGCGGATCGCGGCGCAGGCGAAGGCGGACACCGCGTCCGTTGCGCAGCCGCTAGCCGATCGTTTGTGGAAGTCCTGTCTGGTGAGCACGCGTCCCCGGCTCGATACGCTGGCGCACCGGGTGGAACCGCGCGTCGGTTGGGACGACCTGATTTTGCCGGCGGCGGAACTGCGCTTGCTACGAGAAATCGCGGAGCAGGTGGCACAGCGCACCACCGTATACGAAAAATGGGGCTTCAGCCGCAAGATGAGCCGCGGGTTAGGCATCAGCGCCTTGTTTGCCGGTGATACCGGCACGGGCAAGACCCTCGCTGCCGACGTGATTGCCACCCACCTCCGCCTGGACCTATATCGCATCGATCTCTCCGCCGTGGTCAGCAAATACATAGGCGAAACGGAGAAGAATCTGCGCCGTCTGTTTGACGCCGCGGAAAATGGCGGCTCGATTCTGTTCTTCGACGAAGCGGACGCCCTTTTCGGCAAGCGCAGCGAAGTCAAAGACAGCCATGACCGTTACGCCAATATCGAAATCAACTATCTGCTGCAGCGGATGGAGGCCTATCGTGGACTGGCGATCCTGGCCACCAACATGAAGAGCGCGCTCGACCAGGCATTTCTGCGCCGCTTGCGGTTCGTGGTCAATTTTCCGTTTCCCGGAGTGGCCGAAAGGAAAAGCATATGGCAGAGAGTGTTTCCCTCCGACGTGCCCAGGGCGGCCCTGGACTACGATCGACTGGCAAGGCTGAACGTGGCGGGTGGAAACATCTACAACATCGCCCTGAATGCCGCATTCATGGCCGCGCGCAGCGGCGGTACGGTCACCATGCCGATGGTGCTGGAAGCGTCGCGCGCCGAGTTCCGCAAACTGGAACGGCCGATCAACGAAATGGACTTCCGCTGGCAGGCGCCGCAAGAAGGGGCGGTGGCGTGAAGGTCAACGTGTACATCGAGAAGCTGGTGCTGGAAGGGATCGCTGTGCCGGGCGGTGATGTCAGACGAGTTCGAGAAGCCTTTCAGCAGGAACTGTCGCGGCTGCTCACCAGGAGCGGGGACACCCGTGAATTGCAGTCCATCGGGGCGGTGCCCGTCCTTCGCGGTGGAACCCTTCGACTGGTGCCGGGCAGGAGCTCGGGAGATCTCGGCAGGAATATGGCCGGCGCGGTATACGAGGGAATTGGAAAGCGTAAGGGGTAAGAAGCGGTCTAAGCCATCGTCGATGATGGGAAACAACAAAGTGGTTGCGCGGGGACCGGTCTCGGGACGGAACATGGCCAGCCTGGCGCCTGCAGCGACGCTGCAAAGGATGTGCTCCTGCGGCGAGCACACCGTTGGCGGCGAGGCGTGCGACCAATGCAAGAAACAAGAAACGCAGCTACAGCGGAATTCGGTAGCTGCAATGGAACCAGGAGCGGCCCCAGATGTGGTACACGACGTTTTGCGTTCTCCGGGGGAAGCGCTCGATTCCGGCACGCGCACAGCGATGAAAACGCACTTTGGGCAAGACTTTACGCAAGTGCGTGTACATTCCGACCGGAAAGCGGGCAAATCGGCGCAGGCGGTGGGTGCCCGCGCCTACACTGTGGGCCAGCACATTGTTTTTGCGCCGGGTCATTACCAACCACACACCTCGGCAGGTTGTCATCTGTTACGGCACGAACTTGCGCACACTCTGCAGCAGTCGACGCAATTAGCCCCCGGTGGAAGGCCGCTTGCCATCGGGCCCCCCACCGACCCATCGGAGATTGAGGCCGAACAAATGGCGGTGGGCGTTGGCCCCAGCGTCGGAGAAGGTCGCCGACCGTTGACAAGTGGCGAAATGGTTCGCCGTGCGCCGGATAAAGAAGAAGCAACCGGTTCGACCGGACCAGGAAACACACCTCCGGTTGCAGGGCCGGTTTCGGGCCTGCGAGAATGGGCCTTCGGGATCGAACTGGGACAAGTGACAAACTATACGTCCGGATACGGTGATGCTCATCTTGATCGAGGTCCGTTGCGTGGGACGCCGCAGGGCAGCAAAGACCCGACACCCTGCGAACTTGAAATCCAGCTTAAGCTTCGGTTCGAATTCCATTTGGGGGCATCCCCTTACCGTTTGGGGCCCAACGGGTCGATGACCGCACCCGGCCCGCCCTGGCCACAAGGCCGGTCCGACAAATGGAAACGAGACTACATGAGTGTGGTTCAAGGCATGTGGAAAACGCGCTGGCCGTTGGTCCCGGCGAATCCTTGTTCGGGAGAACCTTGCAAGCGGGCCAATGGGCATCTCCAGATTATCGATGTTGACACGATGACCAACGCACAAGGCGACCAGCGCCGTCAGGTCGGAGATCCCTCACCCACACTCCCCCACGTGACCATGCAAGTCTACGAATTTCGCCCGAAATTCGGCAAGGATGAGAGCCGCGCTTCAACCGGCACGGCGACTCTGTACGATGAAGATGTGCACCCGCAAAACGCGCCGCAGCCGAAGGGTTTCGATTCCGATCAATACACATGGCGGCCCGGCGCTGCGTCCCACGAAACCGGACACATGTTGGGCCGTCCCCATGTGAGCTGTCCTCCGGGTACGCCGGGGGATCCGAACCGCGATGAATGTTACGGTGCGATGGGCAGCTCGGAACGGCAGAATGTGATGGGTCGCGGACAGGATTTCAGGCGGGAAGACCAGGCGCCCTTTCTTGCCGCAATGAGTGCGATCACTAATTGCGAGTGGAAGACTTCCACCGGCGGGCTGCCGGGGTGGGCGGTCGCATTGATTGTGCTCGGGAGCCTCGCGCTGGTGGGAGGTGCGATTGCCGCCGGCGTTGCTCTTTCCCAGCACCATTGATCCATGGCGTTGGTGATTAGGTCGTTTCGGAAGCAAAGTTCTGGCGGACGAATATGAGAGAACAACGCGCAAATTCGCAGTATGCGACGACGAACCCAGCGATCTTCGCCGCTCCCAAGGGCTTCCTCCAGCGCCAGTGTGCCTGCGGCGAGCATACCGCCGGCGGCGGCGAATGTGACGATTGCAGAAAGAAGGACACCCTGGTGCAGCGTCACGCGGTCGCGACCGCGGGACCGGAGAGAATTCCCAGAATCGTGCGCGACGTAATCGCTTCGCAGGGTCACTCTCTGAGCGGCGACGTGCGCGCCATCATGGAGCCGCGCTTTGGTCAGGATTTCAGCCGGGTACGATTGCATACCGACAGCCGGGCTGCGGAATCGGCAGGCTCGGTCAATGCGCACGCTTATACCGTGGGGGAACACATCGCCTTTCAATCCGGCAGATACGATCCCTCTTCCGTCAGCGGTCAACGTCTCCTGGCGCACGAACTGACCCACGTGGTTCAGAATCGAAACGCTGGTGTCTCGAATTCTGGCTCACTCCACCCAATCAGTCGACCATCGGATGCCTCCGAGCAGGAGGCATCCCGGGTCGCGGGCAACGCGAGCGGCGGAGACAGTTTCAAGGTCAACGGACCTGCAACCGGCTTGATGCATCGCGACGCGGGTACGGCGATCGGAGTCGGCGCGGGAATCGCCGGCGGCATTGGAGCGGGACTGGGGATCGCGTATCTGGCGGGAGCATTCGATTCCAAGGAAAAGAAACAAGCGAAAAAACTGACGAAGGAACTGCAGCCACTGATTGACGGCGCCACCTGGAAAGAAATCCGCAAGCACGCTTATCCTCACGAGTCAGCAGCGGGAGTCGGTCGAGCCAAGGAGCGCAAAGCCGGGCGCTTACCCGATCTCACCGGACTCGGACGCATTGCGACGCTCGAACACTTTGCGTCTGCGGTACGGGGCATCCAGGGACGTTGGAACGTATCGCCCGACGACCGCGTGCGAATGCTGGGAAACGCGGCCAACGCGGAACTGACGGCGGCGGATGTCCCTGCGTTCCTGCTGGTGGACAAAGCGTCGATGGAATGGAAGGGATTCTTCACTTCTTCACTTTGGAAATTCACCATCAGTGAGGATCTGGTGACCGGTGGAACCCTCAACGATAAAGACGCCGCCGAGGTGGCGAATACCACTCTGCATGAGAGTCGCCACGCCGAACAGAACTTCCTCGCGGCCCGCTACGCCGCCGGCATCGAGCACAAGGACTCCCCCACCATCGCGTCGGAACACAATATTCCCGACGTCATCGCGGACAAGGCCGTGGCTAAAAAGTTTGACGCTGGCACCGACGCGGCCATCGTCGGTATGGGCAGGCGGATGAACCAGGCAATGGTTGTGGAAGGCGCGTCGAACCAGGCCATCAGCGATGACGACGGTGTCGCCGAAATGGCGGTCAAGCGCACTGAAGCGCAGGCTGCGCTGCAGACCCTCAAGTCAAACGCCACTGCCCAGACGATCGCTAATGCGACGGCGAAGCGCGACGCGCTGCGCGCACAGATCACCGTGGTCGAGCAAAAGTATGGGCTGTATCGCAACATTCCTTATGAGGCAGATGCTCATGAAGTGGGGGACGCAGCCGAACAGGCGTTCAAGGGCTGGCCCAGGTGATTTCTGCCCATGGGAGCGGAGGAGTATGCTCGTTGCCGGGCGGCGCGACATCTCAAGAACCAACTATGAGTCACGAAGAAAACGCCATGCTCGAACTGGTACGGGAATTGGCGATGTTTTTCGGCAAGGACAATCTCACTGTCGCTGAGGTCACAACGAGAGTCGGGGCCGTCGAGCGCGATCCCGGAATCCCGCTGCCGATCGGCCTGGTTCCGGCGCCGCCCGGGTTGCGCTCGGCCCAACTCGGGCGCTATCCGGACTCCGGGCTCCCGTACGTACTCATCCTGGAACCTGCGGTCGCCTCTCGCCCCACCGTTGGCAGCCTCAAGGTTGCGTTTGGCCAATATAAGCGGGCACTAACAGGCCGGGGCCACGCCAAAGAACTGATATTCCCTCCGCTTGCAAGCGGGACACGCTGGCGGGTCGTGCTCGTCGTAAACGTGGAGGAGGGCGCCAGCGATCTGGATTCGGCGCGCATCACCCGCATCACGTTTCGCCGGGATCCGATCGCGAACTAAGAGGGCCAGTGTCGAAAATGGTCCAGGACCACGATCGCCGTCGACGATCCTCCCAGGAAATGACTGCCACTGACAGGTATGATCCGCGATGAAAGTGAATACTCCAGCGAAGGCCGCGACATCCGGGCCTCTGGTGACCGCGCTCTCTCCGGCATGGCTGCAACGGCAATGCGCTTGCGGCCAGCACACCGTCGCAGGTGGAACCTGTGAAACGTGCAACGGACGACAGCATGAACTCGATCATCATGGGACTGACCGGGAGAGTCAGTCGCTCTCCCATGTTGTCTCTGGAGTATTGAACTCCTCATCTGCTATGCCCCTCGATAGCCGCACCCAGCGTTCCCTGGCAGGGTATTTCGGGCGCGAATTTGGCGGTGTACCGGTGCGTCCCACCAGAACCGCCGACCTCACACTTGGGTCGCCCCACGATCAGCGCGAGCAAGAGGCCGAACGAGTGGCTGATACCGCAATACGCGGGCGCTCGATGGGTATGGCCGGTGGCTGGGATCGAACGTCAGGCAATAATCGTGATGGAACCGTGGATCTCAGCTCGGTGCGCGTCTATACCGATGACCGGGCCGCCGAGTCCGCGCGTGCGGTCAATGCGTTGGCATACACGGTGGGAAACAACATCGTCTTTGGAAGTGGCGAATATTCTCCGAACAGTCCTTCGGGAAGAAGACTGATCGCCCATGAGATTGCCCACGTTATGCAACAAAGCCGCGCTCCTGAGCCAGGCACCGTACGGCGTTACACGGCCTTTTCGCCGGACGATCAAACCCGGGGAAGTTCCATGGGCTGGCGGCATCCGAGTGGCTCGAAGCTGCGTGTCTCCGACGATGGAATCATGGCTGCCGAAGACAACGGCTGGGGCGCTGGGCTAAGCAAGCGCGCGTGGACGTTGCCCCCGAAGATTATCGAGTCCAACACTGTGCTGCAGGGGCAAGGCTCGGGGGTTCGGTTGCGGTCGAAATCCGGCGGTCATAACATCGGTGGTCAATCCCCGGCGACCCAGCAGCCGGTGAAGCTGGAAGAAGTTGAGCCCGTGAACGCAACCGGCGGCACACTGCATCTCGCGTCCGATTGCGGGACCGCTTGCCGGCAGGTGATGGGAAGCGCGCCGCCCGAGCCAAGCGGTGTTGCCGGCGGAGCCATTGGCGGAACGGTCGGATTCCTCGGCGGCGCAGCCGGCGGAGCTTATCTCGGATCCAAGGCGGGTGGGTCCGATCCCGATAGTCAAAAGAAGGGGGCGATCATCGGGGGCATCATCGGAGCGGTGGTGGGCCTGGTGGGAGGAATATTCGGAGGCTCGGCGATCCAGAAAGCCGCTTCGCGCCACCCTGAAAAGGAAAAGAAAGATGTAGCCGTTATTAAAGGACAAACGCCCGGTGTCGCGGAAGAACATCTCAAAGCGCGCTGGTATCACGGCGGCAACCCCACGACGCCGGAGGAGTGGTCAGAGGAGATCTACAAGAAAGAATTTGGACAAAACCTCACGCGTGCGCAAGCCTATGCTGCTTACAGCAATCTCTCGCCTGCAAACAAGGATGCGTTTGATCGCAAATATGTCATCAACAGATATGCGGTGCCGCGAGTCGGCCAGGGCGTTACGATGAGCACGGAAAAAGACACGCCGGGCTATACGGATGCGAGCCGGATGACCTGGAATTTCCACTACGCCGCCAACGTTCTCAGCAGCGGCAGCGACTACATCGCGCTCGAGAACGCGGCCGGCTGGGATACGACCGATTGGATCTTCTTCATGTATGGTCCGGAAAACAAGGGGCAATCCTTCTACGAATTTCACGAGGCGACCCGGACGCACGGCACCAAGCACGCAGCGTATGTCGTCCAACCAGAGAATTGACCGGTGCCGCGAAGTTCAGAATTCGTGCAGACCAGAGCAGATCTCGACCGTGCGAATGGACAGAGCCGGTTTGTGCTTGGACTATATCGGGCGATTCCGCGACCGACGAAGGGAATTGGCTCCCGTAGCGTTCCAACGGACCGCGCTATTGTGGAATTGGAAGACGGCGTCAACGTCTATCTGGAAGGCCTCGATTCGCCCAAGTCTCGACGCCAGCCTCAGGAATTGCGGCGCTTCGATGGCAAGCGGGTCCGGGTGTTCGGGATTGTGCACAGCATCATGCCATCCCGCGGTCAGGGCCTGCTGGCCCCCTGCATCAGCGATGTGAGCGAGATCGCCGAAGAATCATCGCAACCGTGAGTCTCGCCGCAGTCGGAACGAACCATCGAACACGCCTTCCATGAAAGTTACTTCTTCAGTATCGAAAACCGCGGCTGCGCCGGCGGCGACTTCCCAGTCATCCGGATCGCTGCAACGGCAGTGCGAGTGTGGTCAGCACACGCTGAGCGGCGAGTGCGACGAATGTAAGCAAAAGAAGCTTGTGCTCAAGCGCACTCCGGAGGGCAGAGCTGGTTCGCCGGTAGTGCCGCCTGTGGTTAGAAACCTTTTAGGTCAGGATGGCGATCCCTTGGATTCCGGGGTCCGGGCCGCAATGGAGCCTCACTTCAAACGTTTCCGCTCGTCGGGGCGCCGTGCGGCACCATCTCCGCAGCAAGCATCGCTGCTCACTGCGGAGGCGCCAGACGACGAGCTTGAACTTGAGGCTTGGGAGCACGCAGATACCTTTCTCGCCCAGAGCGGCGGTCGCCGGAGGATCGCGGCTGAGACCAGGTTTGATTTCAGCGGGGTTCGAGTGCACACCGGTCCGATTGCCGTGGATGCGGCCCGAGCGATGAATGCCAGGGCCTTTACTGTAGGAGAGCATGTAGTTTTCGGTTCGGGGCAGTATTCTCCCCGGTCGCCCGAGGGACTGAGCCTGATTGCCCACGAACTCACCCACGTGGCGCAGCAAAGGAACGATCCATCCGGAGTAAGAATCCAGCGCGCCACGGTAGCACAGAGCGTCGGCAGGTTCGTTCGCAATGTGGTCCTGTTCGTCCCGTATCTGTTCGGAATGGACATGCCCTTCAGCGATGAAGAATTGCGGGAATACCTGGATGGCCTGAAAGACCATATCGAAGGCGGATTTTTCAGCGACGACAGGGCGCGGGCCGTCGTTAAGAAATGGAAAGCGGGCGTTGCCGATTTTCGGCTGGACCTCAATAAGAAGAAGTTGCTCATCATGGAGATGCTGGACGGCAGTGTTACCGATGGGGACCGCCAGGGAATCCTCGAACTCCTGGAGGCCCTGACCTCGGAAGGCCCGGATCAATTGGAACAAGTGTCAGGTCCAGGCAACATCAACCTTACGGACGTCGACAAGGCGATGACAAAGGAACCGTATTCTACCCGGTTCAATGGCATTCTGCTGCAAGCTCTAGCGCTCGGAGGGCAGCCATTGGCCGTCAGAATCCTGCAAGATATGCGGGACTTGAAGAAGGACAAGTTTGATTTTGAAAATCTCCGGGAGTTGCATGACGAGATATTCAAGCGCATGCGTGTCTCGCAGTTGCTCCAGGAGTCGCAGTCGGGACATGACAGCGCGTTCGACTATCCGGAAAACCTTCCATCTACGTGTCCAGATTTTGTGCCGGGAACCGCCGGGTATACGCAAAACGCCCGTGTCAACAAGGCGGCGCGCAGCTATTGGACGAGTGTGATTCTGGATCCTCAGCTCATCTACTATTTCCAGTTGACGCCTTTAGGCAAAGACAACGCCTTTGATGCGTTACGAACCCTGTTCACACCGCAACACGAGATCTGTGACAAGACATTGATTCACTGCGACTACCTGCTCAATGTTGTCGAGTTTCGCGCTTACGCTGAAATGATTGGCGAACAGGAATTCAATAAGAAAGTGAAAAACGGGGACATCGAAATGGTTCTCAGTTGGAATGGTTTCCCCAAGGCCGGACAGGGTGATTTCCAAAGGTCTCCCAAAGCTTTTGCCTATCGGAATATGGTCCCCGCTTCCAAAGAGGATCTGGTCATCGGCGATCACGTCACATTCTTTAATCATATGGCCTACGACGGCCTGAACAGCACGAAGATGATGCCGTGGAGACTGGAGAATGCGATTCTGATCGACAAGAAGGAGAACAAGGACTTGTTTCAGGGACACGGAACGAAAAGGCTCAGTGAGCATGCCATGCTCAAAGAACTGGCGGAAGCTTATAACCCGGATGCCGAGGAGGCTCTTCGTCTCGCCAGGGATGCCGACGACGGAGATTCAAAAAAGTTCGCAGACCTCAAGCGTATTTACCCGCTGGTGGACAAAGTGGAAGGCAAATGGATGGTGACAGATCCCGGCTTGTACGGCGATTCGCTGCGACGGGGCCGCAGGTATGAACTGAAAGCCATCGATGAAGGAAACCTGGAAGGCGACCCGCTCTTGATCGGACTTCGCGATCCCCACGACCCCAGCAAGATGGGTTCGGTGGACCGTCCCATTGAATCGGCCCCGGGCCCGGCTCCGCGTCCGTAAGTGCTCTTTTCTCCGAGTACAAATTGAGTAGTTAAAATGACTACATTTCCCGGTTCTCCGCGCGTTCTCAAGGGCGGCATTGTGCTGCTCGATCCCGACAACTTCAAGGTGCTGCCCAACGGCGTCATCGTCTTGCAGTACAACCCGGATACTCTATCGCGCACGCTGAAGATTCAAGGGGCGGAGGAAGGGGGCGACCGCTCGGAGGCTTTGCGTTTGAAGGGGCCTCCGGTCGAGACCTTTAAGCTCGACGCCGAAATCGATGCCACCGATCAGCTGGAATTTCCAGCTTCAAATCCGAATACGGTGCAGAACGGATTGTTTCCCCAATTGGCGGCCCTGGAGACGATCGTGTATCCGGCGAGCACTACCCTGCAGAACAACTTCAACCTGTCGCAGCAGGGGACTCTGGAAATCATGCCGATGCAGGCTCCGCTCACCCTGTTTGTCTGGAGCGCGAAGCGGATCGTACCGATGCGGCTCACGGATTTCAGCATTACTGAAGAGGCGTTCGATCCCGCGCTCAACCCGATTCGTGCAAAGGTGAGCCTGGGCATGCGGGTGTTGAGCATCGATGATCTCAATTTCGCGGAAAAAGGCGGCAGCCTCTACATGGTGTATCAGCAGCAGAAGGAAAGTCTGGCGCAACTGTATCAGAGCGGGGGATTCTCGGCCCTGGGAATTCGAGGTATTCCATGAGCAACGGCAGCGCGAACGATCCCGTACAGGCGATGCTGGCGCAGACCTCTCTCAAGAGAACTCTATTTGCGCCCACCAGTCGCTACTACGGACTGGATACGACGACCATCCCGTCCAGGGATGGAACTTCGATCGTCTATATCTTGCGGCGATTTGTTCCTCCCAGCGATGTGTTCCAGCTTCTGCAATTGCACGCCGTGACGCAGGACGAGCGGCTGGATAACGTCACCGCCCGCTATCTGGGCGATCCGGAGTTGTTCTGGCGGGTCGCCGACGCAAACTCGGCGATGCGTCCGGAAGCACTGGTGGAAAAGGTCGGCCGCTTGCTGCGCATCACTCTGCCTCAGGGGATTACTGGAACATCGCTATGAACCGCGGCTTCTACCTCAGCCTCATGATGGGATCGTTCAACGCCGATCCCGTCCCGCAGGCCGTGATCGATGCACTCACCGAAGTACAGGTGTCTTCGACGGTGGGGAGCCAGGGCGGATTCCAACTGAAATTCACGATGGGTAAAAACTCGCCGGTGCAGCGGATGCACAATTCCGGATTCTTCGATCCACGACAGCGTGTGATCATCGCGGTCACGGTCAACGGGTCCGTCGAAGTCCTGATGGATGGCATCATCACCAAGCAGGATTTGACTCCCAGCAGTGCGGCCGGAAAATCGACGTTATCGGTGACGGGCCTGGATCTGACTGCGCTGATGGATTTTCTCGACCTGACCGGCATTCCGTATCCCGCGCTTCCGAAGTTTGTGATTGTGGAAGCGGTTCTGGCCAAGTATCTGGTGCTCGGGGTCGTGCCCCTGGCGCTGCCCGCCAGCATCCCGAACTTCGAAAATCCATTGGAGCATTTCATTAAGCAGATTGGGACTGACTATTCCTTTGTTACGACGATGGCGAGAGAAGAAGGAGCGGTTTTTTATCTCGATCCGGGGCCGCAACCGGGCCAGAGCCTGGCCTACTACGGACCGGATCTGAGCAAGATGTTCGGTGGCGTGCAGCCGGCGCTCAGCATTAATTTCGACAGCTCTTCGAACATCGACTCCTTGAGCTTCTCCTATGACGGCACCATGGCGACGCAGTATTTTGTGACTGTCATCGAGCCCAATACAAAGATTCCGATCCCCATCCCGGTTCCCAACATCGACCTGCTGAAAGCGCCGCTGGCAGCACACGCGCCGACGCCGTTGAAGAGCCAGCAACTGACGCCCACGGCTAATCAGAGTCCGGCCGGGGCGGCGTTGGCCGGTCTCGCGGCGCTGTTCAAGACCGCCGACGTGATCAGCGGAAGCGGACAGCTCGATGTCCTGCGCTATGGGCATGTCTTCAAAGCACGTCAACTCGCCTCCGTCCGTGGGGTGGGGGATTACTACGACGGAAAGTACTACGTGAAGAGTGTGACCCACAACATCAAACGCGGCGAATACAAACAAAGCTTTACGCTATCGCGCGGCGGCACAGGATCGTCGGTTTCCACGGTGGGCGTATGAGAGAGGGCCCAAAGTATTACGGAATCTACAGCGCAACTGTGTTGAGTAATATCGATCCACTACAGCTCGGACGAATCACGGTGTCGGTGCCGGACGTGAGCAGCGTGACCCCGACCACGTTCGCGAAGCCCTGCGTACCCCTGGCCGGAAAACAGATGGGTACCTACATGGTGCCGCAGATCGGAGCGGGAGTCTGGATTCAGTTTGAAGCCGGGGATTCCGACTATCCGGTCTATTGCGGAGGCTGGTGGGGCAACGCCCTGGAGATCCCGCAGGCGGCCCTGGCCCCGCCGGCGATTCCGCCCGGGCAAAATATCGTCTTCCAGACGGGACTGCAAAATCTTCTTCTGATCAGCGACGCCCCACCCTTGCCGATGATGGCGCCAGTGCCGGCGCCGGTTACTCCCGGCACCGGAGGCATTGTCTTGCGCAGCCCCACTGGAGCCATGATTGTCGTGAACGACACGGGTATCTACATCAACAACGGGAAGGGCGCGACCGTGGAACTGGTTGGACCAAGCGTCATGATCAACAAAGTTGCGCTGGTGGTGACCTGAGATGCCGGGATTTCTGGTACACGTTGGCGCGACCGTCATGTGCGCGCATGGGGGACAGGCGCAGGCGACGGTTCCGAACCCGCGCGTTACAGTCAGTGGCCAGCCTACCGTGACGGTGTCCGGACCATATCTGGTTGCCGGTTGCGCCTTTCCGCCGCCTCCGGGTGGCAACGGGCCCTGCGTGAACGCCACCTGGATTCCACCGACTGGTACCACGCGCGTCTTGTCCAACGGTCAGCCGCTGGTGGTGCAAAGCAGTCAGGCGATCTGCACTCCGACCGGCACGCCGCTGGTGATCTCGGTGACTCAGGTTCGCGCGACCGCAATTTAGCCGCACACCCAGGCCAAAGAGACGATATGAATATCGACTATCCATTCCATTTCGATCCGCGCGGACGCACGGCTACGACGGGCGATGACGATCACATTCGCGACATGATCGAACAGTTGCTCCTCACGAATCCGGGCGAACGCGTGAACCGGCCAGATTTCGGCAGCGGTTTGCTGCAGATGGTTTTCGCGCCCAACAGCCCGGAACTGGCTGCGGCCCTTCAGTTCACCACCCAGGCTGCTCTGCAACGCTATCTCGGAGATCTGATCGATCTGCAGTCCCTTGAGGTCACGGCGGTGGATGCCTCGCTGAACGTGATCGTGAAATACATCGTAAAACGCACCGGCGACAGCCGCACCGAAGCCTTTGTGCGCAGCGCCCCCGCGTCATAGCGAGCGCGACGCGCCAGGTCATTGAATGCGTTCGGGCGCCTTCCCCGGGGCCTAATCGAACAGTCTGAACGACCAGAGATGTCTGCGCCCGCGGACGATATAGGCGAAGACGGAGTCCTTTCATGAATGGTCTCATCCTGAATTGCCGGGAGGAACTGAGGCGCGAAGACGTTCGCGCGGCCAGCCTCTTCGGTCTGGATTACGTGGAAGTGGGAACCGAAGAGGGCGTGGGTGAGGATGATCACCGCACACTTCAGGTTTGGTGCTTGGGAAAAGCGCCGGAGAAGTTCGAAAAAGAAAATCTGGTGATCGTCGGTGGCCGGCGCATCCGTGATGTGCGGATCGTCGATCTACGGGTGGTCCGTCTCGCCGATCTCACGCGCGACGACCATCTTGAGATCGTCGTCGACAAGGCAGGCGACTTTTCTCTGTACACGCTCAGCGCGGTCGATGTGGACGCCGAGGGCCGTTCCACCGAAACGCCGATGACGGGCTTTGACAGGCGCTACTCCAGCGTGACGTTCAGTTTTCGCGCCAGTTGTCCCAGCGACCTGGACTGCAAACCCGAATGCGGATGTCCGCCGCCGTCACACACCGAACCGGACATCAACTATCTGGCGAAGGACTACGCCAGTTTCAAGCAACTCATGCTCGACCGGTTATCCCTGATCATGCCGGAGTGGCACGAGAGTCATGTTCCCGACCTCGGCATCACGCTGGTGGAACTTCTTGCCTATGCGGGCGATTACCTCAGCTATTACCAGGATGCAGTAGCCACCGAAGCCTATCTGGGAACCGCACGCGAACGGATTTCCGTGCGCCGACATGCGCGGCTGGTGGACTACCGTATGCACGAAGGCTGTAACGCACGCACCTGGCTCGCGCTTGAAACCAGCGACAAGGTCGATCTGAACCCGGCCAATATCTTCTTTATTACGTCCTATCCTCACGCCCCCGAAAGCGTGATTCTGGCTGACACCGATCTGAAGAACGTTCCATCATCCAGCTACGAAGTGTTTCAGGCGCTGACTCGCAAACTCACCGAAGCGACCATCGCGCAGGCGATTACCCTTTATCCAGCGCACAACAGCATCGCGTTTTACCCATGGGGCGACTGCGAGTGTTGCCTAGCGAAAGGTGCTACCTGCGCGACGCTGGTTGATCAGTGGGTGGATGTGGCGGCTCCTCCGGAAACACCATCGACTCCGCCCCAGGTGCCCGGTGCGCCGCCAGTGGAGAACCCTTCCGTTAAGGGCAGGGAGCCCGCTTACGCGAAGGCGATTACTTCGACACCGCTGTCCACTGCATCACTTTCTGCTGCATCGAAGGTCGACGCTGTTTACAAGAAATCCACCGCGGCTGCGGTTGCGAGTGCTCCGCCTGCCGAGGGCGACGGCCCGCCGGGAACCGAACGTGTTTTGAAGCTCAAAGCCGGCGATGTGCTGATCTTCGAAGAAGTGATCGGACCCAAAACCGGCAACCCAAACGACGCCGATCCACGGCACCGGCAAGCGGTGCGGCTCACGCGGGTTACGCCGGCGATCGACCCGCTCTACCATCCCTACCAGCAGACGTACGGTCCGCAGTACGGCCAGCCGGTGCTGGAGATTGAATGGGCCAGCCAGGACGCACTGGCTTTTCCGCTTTGCCTCTCTTCACAAGCGCCGCCCCCCGCCTGCGACTGCATGACGGACGTCAGCATCGCGCGGGGCAACGTTGTCCTAGTGGACAATGGCGGGGCTACCCAGGAATCGCTCGGGACCGTTCCCACGCTGTCGAGCACGGAGCAGTGTCCGGCATGTTGCAGCACGGCCGAAACGCAGGTTGTGCCGGCGCGGTTCCGTCCGGAACTCAAGCAGCAGCCGTTAACTTTCAGCGAGCCTCTGCCTCCACCCTGTTCGGTGTTCGACCTCATGTATCAGGACCCGCGCCAGGCGCTGCCTTGGATTTCGCTGGCGAGCATTCCGCCCGCACCGGACTGCAGCGCGAAACAAGAGGTCAACTCGTCGGCTCTCCTACGGAACGGTGGCGATCCGGACAACACGCCCCCGCCGCGGCCGCCGTGTGAAATCGAATCACTGTTCCTATTCGACGACCTGACTGATCCCACTGGGCTCGCCAAGCGTCTCAAGAGCTCGCCTCCCGATGCCTCCACGCAGTTGCTCCTGGCGCAGTTGGGACCATCGATCGCCACGTCGGTAAATTCGTGGGACGGCACCAGCGCCCTGCCAGAAGATCTGCGTTCCGCGCTGGTCGACAAACTGACCGCGATGCTGCAATGGTGGTATCCAAAATCCGATCTGCTGGAAAGTGGTCCGGAGGATCGCGTGTTTGTGGTGGAAATCGATAATGAGGGCATCGTGCATGTGCGCTTCGGAAACGGACGGCTGGGACGCCGTCCAGAGGCAGGGACGTTATTCCGTGCCGACTATCGTGTGGGCAATGGCCGCGCCGGTAATGTGGGAGCGGAGACTATCCGGTACATCGTGTTTCGAAAAGATAAGCTCAGCGGCGTCACACTTAAAGTGCGCAACCCTTTCGCCGCCGCTGGCGGCGTGGATCCCGAACCCATCGCGGACGTAAAGCTGTTCGCTCCTTTTGCGTTCAGAACCGTGCTGGAGCGCGCCGTAACCGCGGACGACTATTCCGCCATTGCGGGCGACAACAGCCGCCGCTGGAAGGCGCGGGCGGAACTCGAACTGGCCGACTCCGCCATTTGCGCGCGGCCCTTCCAGCGACTGCAGCGCGCCAAGACCGCGCTGCGCTGGAACGGAAGTTGGTACACCGCGCAAGTCGCCCTCGATCCCGAGGACGCGGAGGATCCGGGAGCGTCGCTCACAAAGGAGATCGCCGATTATCTCGCGCCGTTCCGGCGTGTGGGGCACGACCTTCTGGTGGCGCCGGCGAGGTATGTGCCTCTGACCGTCAAGGTTTCAGTATGCGTGCTGCCCGACTACCTCCGCGGACACGTAGAAGGCGCGGTGCTTGACGTCTTGAGCAATCGCCGTCTGGCCGACGGCCGCCTCGGTTTCTTTCATCCTGACAACCTCACGTTCGGAGACGGCATTTATGTCAGCCGGCTGCTTGCGACGGTACAGGCCGTGCCTGGCGTCATGGATGTCACCGTGAATGAGCTCGAACGATTCGAGAACAGCGAACCGGACGTGGACATTGAGGGCGAGGAAGTTCCCGCGAACTCGGTTCTTGCACTGGGAGCGATGGAAATCGCGCGCCTGGATAACGATCCCGACTATCCCGAGAACGGCCGCCTGGTCGTATACATGCGAGGTGGACGATGAAACAGCCCTGTGGTTGCTGCAGTGGCGTGGAAGCGATCACGCCCGAAAGCGAAGCGAATCGTCCAGGACTGCCGGCGTTGGCCTATCGCGCCGGCACACACGAGAGTTTTCTGGAAACGATGATCGCTCGTCTAACCACGCTGACCATCGACATTCCCGCCAATGACGGCAGCGGCAGCCTGGTGCGCGTTCGTCCCCTCAACGGAAAGCTCACAACCCGCGAAGCGAACGACCCATCCATCGCCTTGCTCGATGCCTGGGCGACGCTCGCCGATATCCTCACGTTTTATCAGGAGCGGATCGCCAACGAAGGCTATCTGCGCACCGCGATCGAAAGGCGATCGATCTTGGAGATCGCGCGGCTGATCGGTTACCGCCTTCGCCCCGCCGTCTCGGCAAGCGTCTATCTGGCCTTTACGGTCATTGACGGATTTGAGGGCGAGATTCCTCCCGGCACGCGTGCGCAAAGCATCCCCGGAACCGGCGAAAAGCCGCAATTTTTCGAAACCTACGACAACCTCCATGCGCGCGACATCTGGAACAATCTCAAACCACGGGTGACTCGTCCGCAGATGATCACGTTGAAGACCAACCCGGGCACCGACGCGGCCACGCGCGACACCATCTACTTTCGCGGCATTGCGACGAATCTCAGCGTGGGAGACGGCCTTCTCTTTGTGCTGGGCAATCGAGAGGGGAAACAACAACTGCGCAGAGTGGCATCGGTCGAGCCCCAGGCGGAGGCGAAGCGCACCGCCGTGACCCTCGAGGAAAAACCGTTATCGAACCTGGACAGCAAAACGTCCAAGGCGTCGGCACAAGCCCTGCTTCCATTTATCGAGGAAGCCTTCACCATCTTTACCGACAACGATCTCGCCAAGGACGTGGGCAATGGCCTGAAACAACTGCTCGCGAATATCGGACAGGCGGCGACGGGTACGGAAGCCGTCGATATGGTGGCCGGGTTCAGCGGCGAGGTAAGCAACTGGCAGGGAATTGCCAGGCGTCGCCGGTTCACGCGAGTCAGAGCGTGGCTGAACGATCTGAATGACACGCTTGAGCAACTCGTAGCTCTCCTTCGTGATACGAAACCGGACGATGCGGAAGGGGGCGCGATTCTTCCTCCCCAAGAAGTGCGACTGCCGCAGTCGGGCCTGTCAGCGTCGCCTCTCGCGAACCTGGCGACGATCTTGGATTCGCTGGCGAAGGCGCCCTCGGTGCAACCACGCAATGAGTGGCGATTGTCGAGAAGCGTCCAGCAGGCGTTCGGACCCCAGGCGGATGTTTCTCCGCGCATTCTCGCGGCCTTCCGTCCCAACGTAGGCAAGGACGTCTATTCCGCCTGGACCGGCATAGAAACCCCGGCCGTCGAGGTGACCGCCCAGGCGGTGAGAGTCAAGGCAGCCTTGTTCGCGAGCAGCTTTGCGGGCGCAACCACCGTCACCCAAGCGCCCGACCCGAATAACGAAAAAAACAAAATCACAACGGTTGCCTTTTCCAAGCCGACGATTGAAAACGCCTGGTCCAGTTTGGTCAAGGAGGACAAAGATCTTGTCTTCGTAGCACTTGATTCCGTTTACGACCGCATCAAGGCTGGGACGTGGGTTGTGATCGACCGCCCCGCCGTCGACGCCGCGAATTCTGCGTATGCGCGGATCGTGAGAGTGACGACGAAAACTCTCGATGCCGGCGGCGGCTTCACTTCTAAGGTCACTGTGCTGACTCTCGATCGGCCGTGGATGAAGGGATCGGAGGTCACCAAGCACCTGAAAGACGACACTCTCCTCCGCAGCACCATCGTTTACGCACAGACAGAGGAGCTTGAATTGGCCGAAGAGCCTCTCGATAACGACATCGAAGGATCGAAGATCGAACTCGCCCAACTCTACGACGGCCTCGACGCCGGGCGCTGGATTATCGTTTCCGGCGAACGGACGGATATCCCGAACACCAGCGGCGTTCGTGCCAGCGAGTTAGTTATGGTTGCGGGCGTCTCGCAGGGCGCTCACTCACTGCTCTGCACGAAATTTCCATTTGATTTCATACCCTTCGCGGCGGGAGCGTATGTGACTGATGCGAACCAGTACGGCGACCGTCTGGTGGTTGGCATGATCGCACTTGCAGACCTGAAAACAATCCAGGAGAAGATGAAATCGCAGGCCATTGCTACCTTCAACGCGCAATTCTGCGACCAGGTACGCCTGGCGCCAGATATTTACGCCAATGCGTATGTGCCCACGACTGCCGAACTCGGCGGCGATTTTGCGGATTTCACCGGACTGCTGGTCGATCCGGGAACCAAGAAACCTTATCCCAACGGCAAAATCCCGCCGAGCGATATCGATCCGCAGGTTTTCGCCTGGCGGATTTCCGCGCAGCCGGTGCACACCATCCTCAGCCTCGCCAACCACCTTTCCTACAAATACGATCCGGCGACCGTAACCATCTACGGCAACGTGGTCAAAGCGACGCATGGCCAGACCACCGGAGAAGTTTTCGGCAGCGGCGACGCCTCGCAACCGCTACAAAAATTTCAGCTCCATCAGACGCCCCTTACCTATCTTTCCGCGCCGACGCCCTCAGGAGTGCAGAGCACGCTGGTGGCGCGCGTCAATGAAGTGGAGTGGCACGAGAGTCCCAACCTGGCGGTGTTGGGTCCCGTCGATCGCGGATACGCCACCGAGACCGACGATTCCGACCTGGTCACCACTATTTTCGGCAACGGCGAACACGGCGCCCGCATTCCAACCGGAGTTGCCAACGTGAAGGCCGTCTATCGCTATGGCTGCGGCAAGTCCGGCAACGTGGCGGCGGAACAGATCAGCCAGCTTTCTTCCCAGCCGCTCGGCGCAAAAAGTGTAATCAACCCTCTACGCGCCTCCGGAGGCGCCGATCACGATACGCGCGATCAGGCCCGGTCGAACGCCCCATTGGCGGTGATGGCTTTGGATCGTCTGGTCTCGGTACGCGATTACGCGGATTTCTCACGCACTTACGCCGGCATCGGAAAAGCCACGGCCGCCCGCCTGAGCGATGGACACACGCTGTTGGTCCACGTGACCATCGCCGGTAAGGACGATATTCCCATCGACGAGTCTTCCGATCTCTTTATGAACCTCGTCCAATCCCTGGAGACATTCGGCGATCCCTATCAGCCCCTGCGAGTCGCGGTGCGGCGCCTCAAGTTGCTCGTGATCAGCGCCGGCGTGAAGGTCTTGCCGGATTATGAGTGGGCTTCCGTGGGACCACTGGTCAAGGCCGCACTCCTCGATTACTTCGGCTTTGAGCGTCGCGACTTGGGTCAGAGCGCGTTTCTCAGCGAAGCCGTGGCGGTGATACAAGCCGTGCCGGGAGTGCAGTACGCGGATATGCGCGCCTTCGACTCGGTGGCGGAAAACATCACGGCAGCGCAGTTGTCGGGACTTGCCGCCACGCTGCAGACGCGCGAATTTGTCGTCGCCGAACTCGCCACCCCTGACCACGGGGCTGCCGATCCAGCGAAGTCGATCTTGCCCGCCGAACTCGTCTTGCTCGCGCCCGGCATCCCCGACACGCTGACTTTGACGGAGATCACAACATGATCCCAAGCAAGGCTGACCGTTTGTATAATCTGTTGCCGGTCGTGCACCGCATGCGGGACGCCGATGCGGGCTATCCCCTGCGCGGCTTGTTGCAGGTGATTGCGGAGCAAGTCGAAGTTGTGGATCAGGATATCGCCCAGCTCTACGAGAACTGGTTTATCGAGACCTGTCAGGACTGGGTTGTGCCCTACATTGGCGACCTCGTGGGGTATGCGCCCGCCTCATCGACCGGCGAGCCAGTCGACTTGAAGAACGAAAGAGCCCTGGCGCGTGAAAGCGCAATAACTTCGCGCAATGAAGTCGCGAATACAGTTCGCTTCCGACGCCGCAAGGGCACGCTGGCGGTATTGGAAGAACTCGCGTCCGCGGTGGCGGACTGGCCCGCGCGGGCCGTCGAATTCTTCCGTTTGCTCAGCTACACGCAGACCATAAATTACGTCCATCTCGATCGCGGACGCACGGCCGATATTCGCGACGGTTGCGCCTTGCTGAAACTCGGAGGGCCGTTCGAGGAGACCGCGCACACCGTGGATGTGCGCGCGGAAAGCGATCGCCACTTGCCGGAGCGATACAACATTCCTTCGGTCGGGCTTTTTGTCTGGCGCTTGATAACCTGTTCGATCACGCGCGCGCCCGCGTTCTGCCTTGACAAGACTCCTCAGTGTTTTCTATTCAACAGCCTCGGGCATGACACGCCTCTTTACAATCCATCGCGAAGTAGTCCTCCGCATCCGCCGGGAAACCTCGATTTGCCCACGCCCATCAAGCGTCACGACCTCGAATCGAGTCAGCCATCGGTGGCGGGAAACGAGCAGATTCTCCGCTACTATGGCCCGGGAAAAAGCTTTGCCATCTGGCTTGGACCGGAACGAAAGCTGGTGCCGGCGCAGTCCATTGTCGCTGCCGATCTGAGTGGCTGGGCCTATCGTCCGCTACCGGGGCAGGTAGCGCTGGATCCCGAGCGGGGCCGCATCGCCTTCCCCGCGCCTCAGCCGCGGCGGCAGGCCGTATGGGTGTCGTACTACTACGCTTTCAGCGCCGACATCGGTGGCGGAGAATACGAGCGGACCCTCTCCCAGCCGGCCAGCCACAAGCTCTATTTGGTCGGGGAAGGCGAAGGCTTCACAAAGATCGGCGATGCCTTGCAGCAATGGCAGAAGGACGCACCCGCGAACGCGGTGATTGAAATCACCGACAGCGGCGTCTACGTCGAGCCTATCAGTATCGTGCTGAAAGCGGGTCAGACTCTGCAACTGCGCGCCGCCAACCGCAAGCGCCCGGTGATTCGCCTCCTCGATTGGCAGACAGCTCTGCCTGACAACCTGGGTGTCACGGGCGAGGACCAGTCCGCGGCGGGGAAGTCCGGCTCGTGGTTCACACTGGATGGAATCCTCGTCACCGGACGCGGCATTCAGGTCCAGGGCGCGGTTGCCGGCGTGACCATTCGCCATTCCACCGTCGTTCCGGGTTGGGGACTGGATTGCGACTGCGAGCCCCTCAACCCGGAAGAGCCCAGCCTGCAACTCGAAGATTCTCCCGACTGCGTGCGCATCGAGCACAGCATCGTCGGCTCGATTCGTGTGCATCGCGATGAAGTCAGGGAAGACCCCTGCCGCATCGACGTCAGCGATAGCATCCTCGACGCCACCAGTTCGGAGGGCATCGCGATCGGCGCTCCCCAAGGTCTGTGCGCGTATGCAATTCTCAACCTGCGCCGCTGCACGGTCTTTGGGCAGGTGCAGACGCACGCCATTCAGCTGGCGGAGAACAGCATCCTTACAGGCCGGGTGCTTGCTTGCCGCCGCCAGCAGGGATGCGTGCGATTCTGCTACCTGACGTCCGATTCACGTACACCGCGACGATTCGAATGTCAGCCCGATCTGGTGGTGGCGGCCGCTGCCGCGCAGGCTCAAAAGGATGGCCTGTCGGGCTCGGAGAAAAACGCGTTCATTGAGCGCGAGCGCCTGAGGGTAAAACCAGAATTCAACAGCGTGCGTTATGGCGCGCCCGCCTACTGTCAGTTGTCAAATGCGTGCGACAGCGAGATTACCCGAGGCGCCGAGGACGAATCGGAGATGGGGGTGTTCCACGATCTCTATCAGCCGCAGCGTGCGAACAGTCTCCGTGTTCGCCTGGAAGAGTACACGCCCGCCGGCATGAACGCCGGCGTCATTTTCGCCAGTTAAACGAGGGAATGCCATGAAGGCCGATCTGACCCGCAACACCTTTGACCCCTTGAAACACTTCACTCGCGTCCTGATGCAGCAGGGAAGAGTGCAACTGGACAGCGACTGGAACGAACAGGCCGCGATCCTTCTGCGTTATTTGCGGACCATGGGCGCAGACGTGATCGGACCGGCCGGAGGTCCAGACAGCCTGGCTTTCTCCGTCGCTCCCTTACCTGTTGCCAGCGACTTCGGCATCGGTCTCGGTCACTACTATGTCGCTGGCATTCTTTGCGAGGCCGACGCTGGTGCCATTCCCGTCGTCGCTTCCGCGGGCATCCCGAATGAAGTTACCGTGGCGCAGTGGACCCTGGATGGCCGGGAATTCGAAGAGAATCAACTGGTGGAACTGTTCGATGAAGTGGCGCAGCCCTTCGCGACTCCGGGCTTCCCTCCGGTCGTTACCCAGATCGCGACTGCGAGTCAAGCCAACTGCAAGCTGACGTTCGCGCCCGCGGTGGATATCAGCAAAGGCATTAATCCGAGTATCCGCCGCGTCTTAACCTACCTGACGCAACCCGATCTTCCACAAGCCGACCCCCTTACGCCAACCGCGGGCGCTAATGGAGCGTACCTCGCCTACCTGGATGTTTGGGAGCGACATATCACTTGCATTGAAGACGGTGCCATCCGCGAAGTTGCGCTGGGCGGCCCGGACACGGCTACTCGCTCCAAGATCGTGTGGCAGGTCAAAGTGGTGAAGGGAAAAGTCAAGGATCCTAATAACGGCAAGCCTTGCGATGGCTTCACCCCCGACGACGATAAGTTTTTCCCAAATTTGTTTGGCCCTAACCATGGCCTGCTGAAAGCGCGTGCCCTGCGGAAGGCGGCCTCGACCGATCCCTGCATCATTGCGCCTGATGCCAACTATCATGGCGCGGAAAATCAACTCTACCGCGTGGAGGTCCACACGCCGGGCGCGGCGGCGGAAGTGCCGCCGGTTGTAGAAGTGAATAGGGGCCGGGTAGCGAAGGCGAAAGCGATCACGGGCGCGACCTTCAAATGGTCGCGCGAAAACGGGTCGGTCACTTTTCCGATTGTCGGGCCGATTTCCACCGGCAACGGCCAGACCATTCTCACGCTGGCCAGTCTAGGACGGGATTACCGCTTTGGCCTAAGCGCGGAAAACTGGGTCGAGATTCAGGACGACGATTATGTCCTGCGAAATCGGGCGGGCAACTTGCTTCAGGTGCAGTCGATCGATCGCAGCAGACTGCAAGTGACTTTGAGCGGTACGGCGGACGCCGACGTGGGTGTCGACGCCAGCAAACATCCGTTGTTGCGGCGCTGGGATTATGAGGCCGGCGATCCGGCCGAGGGCGGACTGACCCTGGGGCCGGACAAAGCCGCATTTATTCAAGAGAGCGATGGCGATTTGTGGTTATCGTTGGAAAACGGGGTCGAGATCCAGTTCGAACCAGCTCCTCCAGGCAAGGCGCAGCAATATCGCACCGGAGACTACTGGCTGATCCCGGCGCGTACGGCCACTGCCGATGTGGAATGGCCGACGGAAACCGTCACCGACATGCAAGGCAATACCGCGACCACGCCGTTGGCAAGACCGCCGCTTGGCATCCAGCATCACTACGCCCCGCTGGGCGCGATCACGGTCGATAGCAGCGGCAAAGTCACAGTTGCCGCCGACAAACAAAACAGTTGCCGCAAGCAGTTCAAATCGGTGACCTCGTTAAGCTGAGAGTAAGCCGATGACCAGGTGGAGCCGCGAATGAGCCCCGCGGGCGCGCGCGGCCTTCCGGTTGGACGCCAGGTTCTTCCAGTTTCAAAATTGAATTGTTCTCGAAGGCCCCGACAAAATCGGGGCCTTCGTGTTTGTGCGTCCGGCAGTGCGCACTCACTTAGAGATGGAAGTCCTCAACACGTCCGGCAAGGGCTGCTGGCGTCGCCGCTCGCGGGATAGGCGCAGCCCGTGTTTGGAGGGGTGCTGACGCCGCCCTGCTGTTGAACGCATACGGGGTTACCCAACAAATCGGGAGGTGTTAGCCGAACGGCAACGGTGCGCCTTTCGCAGGTTTCCTCGCCGGGCTGGTCAGGAAGCGGCTGGCGGGCGAGCCGTTGCCGGCGGTGCCGAAGTGCTCGTCATAGGCGAATGCTAGAGCAACTCTCGATCTGCAGGGAGTGCGCATGTACGAGTTGCCGAGAACGATTCCAGACGTGAAGATGCTGCTGGCGCTGGCGCCCGAAGAGCTGGGATGGAGAACGGGCATTGCGGATGGCTAACGGGCATTGCGGATGGCTCGTGCTGAGCCGCCGCGCGCGATGGAAAGCGCAACGGATTTCAATGACTGTCCAATAACGATTCCCTAACGCTTCTTACAAGGCTTTTCGAGGGCCACCCGCGTCTTGTAAGTTGTTGTAATTCCAATTCCCTGTGGGCTCATAACCCAAAGGTCGGTGGTTCAAATCCACCCCCCGCAACCAAAGAACTCATAGAAATCAAGCAAGTTAAAAGGGAGCCTAGAAATCGGCTCCCTTCGTTTTTGCCCAAACTGTCCGTGAATTGTCCGTGTTCTCACTGGACGGCGGGGGATGTCATGGTCACGACGCGTCCCGGCGACGGGACGGATTTCTGCTGCATGCGGAGCAGGGCTGAAACCTTCTCGCCTTCGGCCACGACGCGATACCGGGCGTAGATGGCTTCGGTCTTCCTCCCCATGATGTCCTTCGCCACGGAGCGGCTCACCCCGTGGTTGTCGGCATCACGGGCGAAGGTGCGGCAGAGGTCGTGAAAGAGCCGGCCGCACACCCCTGCCAGCTTGCAGGCAGTCTTCCAACCCTTCCGCATGTCCCCGATGGGCAGGCCGATCCGTGTGACCGAGGTCAGTATTAGCCTGACTGGGGTTCGGCAAGAAGGCTCCCTTCTCCTACCAGATGAAAATCAGAAATACGCGACGCGGATCATGCGGTCTGGGGATCCCGCTCTCAAAGGGGTGTTCCAGATCGAACCAGGAGAGCGGACGATATTTACCATTCGCACTAAGCTGCCGACCCTAGAAGATGCGGTGTTCGTTCTATGTGATTTCTCAGTCTCCTACAACCAGCCTCGTACCGCGGCTTTTACGTGAAATCTCCTCCGGCGGGAGTCCCTGGTCGGCCTGAGCGGCTGCCTGACTACAGCGTGCGCCCGCCCGCCGGCGAAGAGAGCGCCAGCAGATCAAGTTGACGCCGTCTAGAGACCACGTGCGCACCTATTAGGTGGGATTCCCGCTCGCCGTCCCCACCCGCACTTCCCTTTCACCCCTTCCGTTAAGTAATCAGGATGCTCCGGTGTTTAGCAAGTGGTTACGTGTGGCAATTTTTCCCCCTACGTGTACTACCCCGGGTCGGCGTTGACTTCCCTCCATACGCCCCTAACATGTCTACCCAGTGTCCACGCCCTCCCAACCCCCGTGGGGCAGACGGTTTCCCATTACCGTATCCTGCGAAGGATTGGCGGTGGGGGCATGGGCGTGGTGTACGAGGCAGAAGACCTGAAGCTCGGTCGCCACGTCGCCCTGAAATTCCTTCCCGACGAACTCGCAAACGACGTGCAAGCTCTCAGCCGTTTCCAGCGAGAAGCCAAGGCAGCATCCTCACTTAATCACCCGAACATCTGCACGATCCACGAGATTGATGAGGCCGATGGGCGAACCTTCATCGCCATGGAACTGCTGGAAGGGCAGACGCTCCGGCACCAGATCAGTGGCAAGCCGTTGGAGATCGAAACGGCGCTCGATCTGGGCATCCAGATCGCCGACGCTCTCGATGCGGCACATTCGAAGGGAATCGTCCATCGGGACATCAAGCCCGCAAACATCTTCGTCACGAATAGAGGTCAAGCGAAGATTCTCGATTTCGGGCTGGCGAAGGTCACCCTGAAGCCGGAAAACGTTGCTATGAGCGCCCCGACCATTGAGTCAGAGGAACATCTGACCAGTCCCGGCAGTGCGCTTGGCACCGTCGCCTACATGTCGCCGGAGCAGGTGCGAGGTAAAGAACTGGATGCGCGGACTGACCTGTTTTCGTTCGGTGTTGTGCTTAACGAGATGGCGCCCGGAGCGTTGCCCTTCCGGGGTGACACATCGGGAGTGATTTTTGACGGAATCATGAACCGGGTGCCATTGTCCTCACTACGGCTGAATCCAGACCTTCCGCCGAAGCTGGAAGACATTATCAACCGAGCGCTGGAGAAGAACCGTGAGTTGCGTTATCAGCACGCCTCCGACATGAAATCGGAACTGCTGCGGCTGAAGCGGGACACAGAGACGGGAGGACGGATGGGAGCTGCCAGTTCTGGGACGCTGCCGGTGGCGCAAGAAAGTGGCTCTCAATTAGTAGCCCAACAAGCGATTCCAACCTCGGGATCGACTCCGGTGGTTGCCGCATCGCCGTCAATGAATGCGGTGAAGGTGGCTGAAGTTCCTGTGGCCACTGGCAGGAAGCTCTGGAAGATTCTTGTTCCCATTGCCCTGCTTGTTGTCGCTGCCCTGGTCGCAGTTGTTTTCTACATCCGCTCGCGTACAGTAACGCCGTTGACCGAGAAGGACACCATCGTACTAGCCGATTTTGCAAACACCACCGGCGATTCGGTTTTCGATGACACCATGAAGCAGGCGCTCAGTGTTTCGCTGCGCCAGTCGCCTTACCTCAACGTGCTTTCCGATGACAAGGTCGTGGCCACGCTGCGCATGATGACCCAGCCACCGAGTACGCGCCTCACCCCGGATGTCGCCCGCGAACTCTGCCTACGCGCCAACAGCAAGGCTTACATCGGCGGTTCCATCGCCAATATTGGCAGTCAGTACGTCATCGGCCTCAAAGCCGTAAATTGCCTGAGCGGAGATGTCCTGGCTCAGGAGCAGGCCACAGGTGCGGGGCAAGGAGAAAGTGCTGGATGCCTTGGGCGAAGCTGCCGCCAAACTTCGGACGCAACTTGGCGAATCATTGGCTTCGGTGCAGAAATTCGACGCGCCGCTACCCCAAGAAACAACCTCGTCACTGGAGGCGCTCAAAGCTGACAGCCTGGGCCAAAAGGCAGTGCACGAAAAGGTTCCACCGCAGCCCTGCCTTTTTTCCGGCGCGCCATTGAACTCGACCCGAACTTCGCTCGGGCGATCGAGGGCGTCGGAATCGTGTATGCCAATCTCGGCCAGAGGAACCGTGCCCATGAATATCTCACCAAGGCATTCAATCGGCGTGATCGTGCCAGCGAACGGGAGAAGCTACATATTACTTCGCTGTACTACGAGATCGTCACGGGAGAACTGGATAAGGCGGCTGAAACTTTGCGAGAATGGGAGGAAAGCTACCCAAGGGATGACGTCGCACCCGGCAACTTCGGCGTTCTTTATGCCACAGAAGGACGATACGAGCCCGCGGTGGAGCAGACGCAGAAGTCGCTGCGACTCAACCCGGACGCTGTGATTGGATACGAGAACCTGACACAGTATTTGCTGGCGCTGAACCGATTGGACGACACACGCAAAACCTACGATGAGGCCATGGCGCGGAAACTGGATGACGACCCTCTTCATTTAGTGCGTTATGGGCTCGCCTTCCTTGAGTCAGATTCAAAGGTGATGTCCGAGCAGGCCGCTTGGTTCTCCGACAGGCCAGAAGTCGAAAGCGAGATGGCTGGCCTTGGAAGCGGAGACGGAAGGCTCCGCTGGACATCTCAACAAAGGGCGTGAGCTGACGCGCCGGGCCGTGGATTCAGCTTTGCGAGCGGACAACAAGGGAGGGGCGTCGATCTGGGAACTGGAGGGTGCATTCCGCGAAGAGATTTTCGGGCAGTCGGATGCACGGGAACGAGCCATCGCCGGGATGAATATAGCGCCTGACACTCCCGAAGCTCAGGAGTTCGGGGCACTTGTGTTGGCGGGAAGCGGAGATGTCAAGCGAGCAGAATCGCTCATGCAGGATTTGCAAAAGCGCTTCCCGTTTCACACCATGGTGCAGTCCTACTGGTTGCCCACAATCCGAGCACAGATTGCGCTGGTCAACAAGCAACCACAGCAAGCTATCGACATCCTGCGGGCGGCGCTTTCAGTTGAGCTGGGGATTCCATTGTCAATACTCGGTCCGCCCTGCTTGTATCCGGTTTATGTACAAGGCGAAGCCTATCTGGCGTTGGGCCAAGGCAGCGAGGCGGCAGCCGAGTTTCAAAAGCTGCTTGACCATCGCGGAATCACCTGGAGTTGCACAACGGGAGCATTGGCTCGCTTGGGACTGGGCCGGGCGTATGCGCTCGCTGGCGACAAGACCAAAGCGCACGCTGCATACCAGGATTTCCTCGCCCTCTGGAAAGACGCCGACCCCGACATCCCCATCCTGAAGGAAGCCAAGGCGGAGTACGCCAAGCTGAAGTCAAGCCTTGTGGGGTGATTCTTCTTACCTGTCGAGGGTGGGGCTTTGTTATACATCCGCGCATAAATAAAGGGACATAATAGTTAACAAAAAGAACGCAGACAAGGGCGAATCAGTTCTGGGTGGGATTGCATTTCAGTAAAAACCCGGGTGATGGTGCACTCTAACTCCGCCGGGTTCGAGAAATACCGATTA
>WNFF01000054.1_pt1 | contig 72308 bp, 57 predicted proteins | sample 5400441 | NCBI WGS metagenome assembly WNFF01 (sample SAMN13153345, study PRJNA577476) | soil metagenome | isolation source: 120 cm saprolite under Douglas fir tree site 2 hole 3 replicate 1 | place: USA:California | collected 2015-04-18 | reverse complement strand
CCGCCCACATTCATGCCATAGACGTGGTGCTTCAGCCAGTTCGCCGCGATCTGCTCGTACAGCACCGTGTCGCCCGATGTGGCCGGGAATTGCAGCACGAAATAAAGCCGCAGGCCGAAGCCCGCGATTAATGCGGCAAGGGGGTGCGAGAAAATTCGCTTCATCAATGCCACGCATCTTACAATAGAGCAGACGGAATCGCGCAGACGGACTCAGCCCAGCCAGACGCAGTTTTGCCTGCCGTGCCGCCAGGTTGAAAGGTGTCATGAAGGAACGCGGACCAATCTTTTACGACGCGGAGCGTGTGCGCTGGCGCCGCACGCGCCGCGTGATGGAAATCTCCGGCGTGCTCCTGACGCTTTTGCTGGCCTATTTTTTCGTCACCATCGCCGTCAGCGTGGACCTGCCAGCCGGGTTGCTGCCGGACACCAAGCCCAAGTACCAAGCGCTTAAGTTGAAAAAGAAGCCCGTACCCTCCCGCGAAGGCCGGAAGCGCCGCGTTGCGAACATCGGAACCGTGCCGACCAGTTACGATCCCTTGCGGGCGGCGTTTTTTGTGAGCTGGGATCCCAATAGCCTCGCTTCCCTTAAAAAACATTACAAAGACATCGACCTTCTAATCCCCGAACAACTCCACGCAGTCTCCGCGGACGGCGCTCTCACCGTGGTGGACTATGAACGCGCGCAGAATACCGCCAAAGCCTCCCCGGCCGAGGCCATTGCGGTGCTGAAAAACGACAAGCTGCACCAGTGGATGAAATCATTCAATCCGCCCATCGAATTGCCCATGATGGGCTTGCTGAACAATTATGACGGCGTGGAGTGGCGCATCAAGGAAATGGCGCAGATGCTGGCTAGTTCCGATGCGCGGCAGAAGCTGGTGCGGGACGTTGTCGAGTACGCCGTCGAGTCGCGCGAGTCCGGCATCGTCGTCGATTTTGAAGAAGTGCCGGACGCCAGCCAGGCGCACTTCCGCGCCTTGATCAGCGCGCTGGCGCCCGCCATGCACTCCAAGGGCTTGAAATTGATGATCGCGCTGCCCGCCCGCGACGACGCCTACGATTACGAATTCTTCGGCAAACAGTGCGACGCCATCGTGCTGATGAATTACGACCAGCACTGGCCGTATTCCCCGCCGGGCCCCATCGCCGCGCAGGACTGGTTCATCGAGAACCTGCGGCAAATTCGCGAGGTCGTTCCGGCGCAAAAAATTGTCGTTGGGATTGCCAACTACGCTTATGACTGGGCCGCGGCGCCCAAAAAGGGGTACGAGCCCGCTGAGGAGTTCAGCATCCAGGAAGCGCTGCTGCACGTTGAAGAATCGGAATCGGACGTCGACTTCGACAGCGATTCGCTGAATCCCCACTATTCCTATTACGACGAACGCAACCGCGTGCATCAGGTGTGGATGCTCGACGCCGTCACCGCCTACAACGAGTTGCGCGCCAGCGAACGCCTCGGTGTTCAGGGCACGGCGCTATGGCGGCTCGGGTCGGCCGATACTTCGCTCTGGCCGGTTTGGGACGCCGCGCACGCCGACGATGCAGCCCGCCAGAAACTTGCTGACTTGGCCCCAGGCCCCGATCTAATTCTCGAAGGCGCCGGCGACATCTGGCACATCACGGATACGCCGAAGCACGGCAAGCGCTCGTTCAAATATGACGCGGCAAGCGATCTCTTCACCGACGAGTCGTATGACGAAATTCCACTTTCTTTCAATATCGATCAAATCGGCGACGCCAACAAGAAAATCGTCCTTTCCTTCGACGACGGACCCGATCCCCGCTGGACCCCGAAAATCCTCGACATCCTCAAGGAGAAAAATGCCCCGGCGGTTTTCTTCATCATAGGCGATCCCGCGAACCGCCGCCCGGATATCTTGAAGCGCGAGTATGCCGAAGGCCACGAAATCGGCAATCACACTTTTACGCATCCGAAGTTCGACGAGATTTCCCACACCCAGATTCGCTGGGAATTGAATCTGACCCAGCGCCTGATTGAAAGCACTCTCGGAGTGAAATCCATTCTCTTCCGCCCGCCCTATGGCATCGATCATCAGCCGGAATACGCGGAAGAAGTGGCGCAGCTTCCGCTTGCCCAGGATATGGGTTACTTGATCGTGGGCCAGCGCATCGACCCCGACGATTGGAGCATGCCTGACGGGAAGAATCCGCTGCCTGCCAAGGACATCGTGGCCAGCGTCTTGCGCCAGGCGGACAAGGGCAACATCATCCTTCTTCATGATGGGGGCGGTGAACGTGCGCAAACGGTCGCCGCCCTCCCCCAGATCATCGACACTTTGCGCTCCAAGGGCTATCAATTCGTCTCGGTCTCCGACCTGATCGGGAAGACCCGCGCGCAGGTGATGCTGCCTCTTTCCGCGGAAGAACAGTTCGAAGCTCGCGCCGACGGATTTATCTTCTCGATATATCAATACTTCCGATTCTTCATCGGCATCATCTTCATCCTCGGCATCTTTTTGGTTAGCGGGCGCGCGGTAGTCATCGGCCTGCTGGCGCTCATCGAAAAGCTGCGCCCCGATCATGCCGTGATGCCGGACCCGCCGCCCAGCGTGACGGTGCTGATCCCGGCCCACAACGAAGAGAGCGTTATCGTTCAGACCGTCACCTCGGTCCTGCTCTCGGATTTCCCCAACTTGCGCATCGTCGTGGTCGACGACGGCTCCACCGACAAAACGGCCGAGTTGCTGGAGGAAAACTTTTCGCGGGATCCGCGCGTCCGCATCATTCATCAAGTGAATCGCGGCAAAGCAGCGGCGCTGAACGTGGCCCTGTCCCACGCGGACACCGAATTCGTCGTCACCATCGATGCCGACACGGAAATCGAGCCGGACGCCATCCGCAACCTGATTCGGCATTTCTCCGATCCAACCGTTGGCGCCGTCGCCGGCAACGTCAAGGTCGGCAACCGCTCCCGCTGGCTCACCCGCTGGCAGGCTCTCGAATACATCACCAGCCAGAACATGGAGAAGCGCGCTTTCGACCTCCTGAATTGCATTACCGTCGTGCCTGGGGCCCTCGGCGCGTGGCGCAGAAAAGCCATTGAAGCCGCGGGCGGCATCACCGCGGATACCGTCGCCGAAGACGCCGACCTGACCATCGCTATCCGCCGCCTGGGTTGGCGCGTCAGCTACGACGAAGAAGCCATCGCCTGGACCGAAGCCCCGGAAACCGCCGGCCAGCTCATCCGCCAGCGTTTCCGCTGGACTTTCGGCACTCTGCAATCCTTCTGGAAGCATGGCGATACGCTCCTCCGTCCGAAATACGGCACCCTCGGCTGGATTGCTCTGCCCAACATTTTTGTCTTCCAACTCGTATTGCCGCTCATTTCCCCGGTCATCGACCTGATGTTCTTCGGCTCATTGCTGCTCTGGGGGCTCGCGCAATTCCGCGTGACGCAACTGCCTCAACTTTGGACCACCGCGGACGTCGAGAAATCCGTCTTCTTCTTCCTGGGCTTTCTGCTCATCGACATCCTGACCTGCATGGTGGCCTTCGCCCTGGAGCGCAAGGAAGACTGGACGCTCCTGATCCCCGTTTTGTTGCAACGCTTCTACTACCGCCAGTTGATGTACGTCGTGCTGTTCCGCTCCGTGAAGGAGGCGGTCAGCGGACGTCCCGTGGGCTGGCGTGGCGTCGAATCGGAAGCGCCCCCGGCTCGCAAAGCCCCCCGCGAACCCGCCCCCGTCGCAGGCAATTGACCTTGCGCACGGCCCGGCATGCCGGGGCGTCTGATTCCCTGGAAGCCGCGGTCCTGTCTTCGCGAGTGGCGTGCCCGTCCGCGCTGGTGATGGGTGCGCAGCCTGATCGGCTTTCCGCGGATTTTCATCCATGCCCCGAGTTGTTGTAGGATATCCACCTGCAAGAGGGAGGGCTCCATGGCCATCAGTTTCACTTTGAACGGCAAACCCGAATCCGTCGACGTCAGCCCGGACATGCCTTTGCTCTGGGTGCTCCGCGACACGCTCAACAAAACCGGCACGAAGTTTGGCTGCGGCATGGCGCTTTGCGGCGCTTGTACCGTGCACATCAATGGCGCGGCCACGCGTTCCTGCATTACCGCGATCTCCAGCGTCGCGGGAAAGCAGGTCACCACCATCGAAGGTCTCTCCGCCGATGGCAGTCATCCCGTCCAGCAAGCCTGGATGGAGGAAGACGTTCCGCAGTGCGGCTACTGCCAGTCCGGACAGATCATGTCCGCCGTCGCCCTGCTTTCCAAGAAACCCAACCCCACCGACACCGACATCGACGACGCCATGAGCGGCAACATTTGCCGCTGCGGCACCTACCAGCGCATTCGCAAAGCCATCCACCGCGCCGCGTCCATGCAGGCCGGCAAAGCCAAGTCCGCCGCATAGTTCAACTTCAACTGTAGTTGTCTCAAAAAAAAAGGCCACGAGGTGTCCCATGGCAGTAGCTTCCGTTGTTAACCGTCGTGATTTTCTGAAGGCCGGTGCCGCCGGAGGCGTCGCTCTCGTCGTCGGCTTCCACCTTTCGCCGCGCGCGTTTGCGGATCAAGCCGCGGAGCAGGAAGAAAAAACTCCCAATCCTTTCGACGCCTGGGTGCGCATCACGCCCGACAATCGCGTCACCCTCATTCTCGGCAAATCGGAAATGGGCCAGGGCATCATGACGGCGCTCCCGATGATCCTTGCCGAAGAACTGTGCGTGGATTGGAAACAGGTGAAGGTCAAGCAAGCCCCCACCAATCCCAAAATCTATGACCTCGGTACCGGCGGCAGCGGCAGCGTCGCCGGCTCTTGGCTGCCCCTGCGCCGCGTGGGCGCTGCCGCTCGTGAAATGCTCGTCGCCGCTGCGGCCCAGAAATGGGAAGTCAGCCCAGACACCTGCAAAGCCGAGAACGGCCAGGTCGTTCACGGCAATCCCAAACGCTATTTGTCTTACGGGGAACTGGTCGAGACCGCTGCCAAGCTTCCAATTCCCAATCTCAATACCGTTCCGCTCAAGAACTCCGATGATTTCACGCTTGTCGGCCACGACACGCGGCGCTTTGAGGTACATGACAAAGCGACCGGCGCCGCCAAATTCGGCATCGATTCTCGTCCGCCGGGCTTGCTTTTTGCGGTCGTCGCGCGGTGTCCCGTCTTTGGCGGCAAGGTTGCTTCGTTCGACGCCGCGAAAGCCAAAGCAGTGCCCGGTGTTCGCGATGTCCTGCAAATCGAAACGAGCGGCCGCGGCGCTTCCACTACCGGCGGCATTGCCGTGCTGGCTGACAATTCCTGGGCCGCAATCCAGGGCCGCAACGCTCTGGTGGTCAAGTGGGACGAAGGCCCGGCGGCGAAGGAATCCTCAGCCGATCTCCACAAACAGTTTCTCGCCAACGCCGCCAAGCCTGGAAAACCCTTGCGCAACGACGGTGATGCCGATTCCGCTCTCGCGTCCAGCCCGAAGAAAATCGAAGCCGCCTACGAGCTTCCCTTTGCTCCCCACGCTTGCATGGAGCCGATGAATTGCACCGTGCAAATCCGCCCCGACGGCGCCGAAGCCTGGGTTCCCACGCAGGCGCCGCAATGGGCGCAAGCCGTCATCGCCGAAGCCGCCAAGCTCGCTCCCGAAAAAGTAATCGTGCACACCACGCTGATGGGCGGCGGTTTTGGGCGCCGCTATCAAGCGGATTTCGTGATGGAAGCGGCGCAGGTGGCTGCAAAGGCCGCAGGCAAACCCATCATGGTTCTTTGGACCCGCGAAGACGACATGCACCACGATTTTTACCGCCCCGCGTCTTACCACAAGCTGCAGGGCGCGCTGGATGCCAATGGAAATCTCGCTGCCTGGAAACATTTTCAAACATCGACTTCCATCGCTGCCAAGTGGAACCAGAAACCCGAGGAAGATTCCGGGCTGGGCGAATTCGGTTCCGGCGCTACGATACCGTACACGACGCCGAACATTCGCCTCGAGTACACGCTGGCCGAATCGAGCGTGCCCCGCGCCTGGTGGCGTTCCGTTGAACACTCCAGCAGCGGCTTCGTCGTGGAGAGTTTTATGGATGAGCTTGCGGCTGCCGCCGGCCAGGATCCGCTGGCGTTTCGGCTGAAAATCATAGGCCGGGACCGCAAAATTCCCATGTTCAGCAATGAGAAAGAGCCGCCGCTAGACACCGCGCGTTTGAAAGGCGTCCTGCAACTCGCCGCGGAGAAAGCCGGCTGGGGGAAGCCGCTGCCCGCGGGGCAAGGACGCGGCATTGCCACATTTTATTCTTTCAATTCCTACACCGCGGCCGTCGCGGAAGCCAGCGTGCAAAACGGCGCCGTGAAACTGCACCGCCTCGTTTACGCCGTGGATTGCGGCCGGCCCATCAACCCGGACGGCATTCGCGCGCAAGTTGAAAGCGCCGCGATCTATGGCCTTTCCGCCGCTTTGCACGACGCCATCACCATCAAGGATGGCCGCGTCGAACAATCGAATTTCAACGACTACCAAATGCCGCGCATCAGCGAAACGCCGAAAACGGAAGTTCATGTAGTGATGAGCAAGGAAGAACCGACCGGAATCGGCGAACCCGGATTGCCGGTCGTTGCCCCGGCCATGTGCAACGCGATTTTCGCCGCGACCGGCAAGCGCCTTCGGCGTCTCCCGATTCGAACCGAAGATTTGGCCTAGCCCCGTCCTTCAGGCCCGCACATTTTGTGATGAACTCCGAGGAGGAGTACACATGTCAACTTCCGATGTGATGTTGCGCCGCGAATTCCTGAAAAAAGGCGCCGCTGGTGGAACCGGGCTGGTCATCGGTTTTTATCTGCCTGGAAAATTCGAAACGCTGGCGGCCGCCCCGCCTGCGGAGCCCGCGCCATTGAACGCCTGGGTGCGCATCGCTCCGGACGATACTGTGACACTCCTTATTGATAAATCTGAAATGGGCCAGGGCATCGTTACTTCCCTCGCCATGCTGCTTGCCGAGGAACTCGAATTTGATTGGAAAAAAGTCAAGACGGAGTTTGCGCCGGCCGCCCCGGCCTACTTCAATCCTCTCTTCGGTTTGCAGGGCACCGGCGGAAGCGCCAGCATTCGTTCGTCTTGGGTGCCGCTCACCAAAGCAGGCGCCGCTGCGCGGGAAATGTTGATCGCCGCTGCAGCCCAGCAGTGGTATGTCGAACCATCGGCATGTCACGTCGAGAACGGCTCTGTGGTGCACAACGCCACGAGCAAGCGATTGGGCTACGGAGCTTTGGCGGAACGAGCCGCGAAACTTCCTGTGCCGGCCAATCCCGCGCTGAAAGATCCGAAGGATTACAAATACATCGGCAAGTCCATGAAGCGGCTGGACACTCCTGAAAAAGTGAACGGCAAAGCCGGTTTCGGCATCGATGTGCGCCTGCCGGGTATCCAGCACGCGGTCGTGGCGCGCTGCCCGGTCTTTGGCGGCAGTGTGAAAAGCTTTGACGATTCAAAGGCAAAATCCGTTCGCGGCGTAAAGCAAGTTCTGCAAATCTCTTCCGGCGTTGCCGTCGTCGCGGACAACACCTGGTCCGCGATGGAAGGCCGGCGCGCGCTGCAAATCACCTGGGACGAAGGCCCGAACGCCGCAAACTCCAGCGACGCCATTCGAAAGCTCTATCTTGCTGCTGCTGAAAAACCCGGCGCCATCGCGCGGAAAGATGGCGACGCCGACGCGGCCCTCGCCAGCGCGGCCAAGAAAGTGGAAGCTGCTTACGAAGTTCCGTTCCTCGCGCACGCCACGATGGAGCCGATGAATTGCGCCGCCGACGTGCGCGCCGACGGTTGCGACATTTACGCGCCGACGCAGTTCCAGACTTTCACTCAAAACACTGGTGCGAAAATCACCGGACTGAAGCCCGAGCAGGTTCGCGTACACACCACGTTTCTCGGCGGCGGATTTGGCCGCCGCGCCGAGCAGGATTTCGTCGCCGAAGCTGTCGAGATTTCGAAAGCCACCGGTGCACCCGTGCAGGTTACCTGGTCGCGCGAAGACGACGTGCAGCACGATTTTTACCGTCCCGCGGCTTATTCGAAACTTGCCGCTGGACTCGACGCCGACGGCTGGCCCGTCGCCTGGAAAAGCCGCATCGCCGGCCCTTCCATTATGTCGCGGTTCTTCCCCGGCTCCGTGAAGAACGGGATCGATGAAAGTTCGGTCGAAGGCCAAGCCAACAGCAAATATGCGATTCCCAATTTTCTCGTCGAATATGCGCTGACGGAAGCAGGCGTGCCGGTGGGTTTCTGGCGCTCGGTCGGAAATTCGCACAACGGTTACATCACGGAATGTTTTGTCGAAGAGCTGGCCAAGGCGGGAGGCAAGGATCCGTTTGAATTCCGCCGCAAGCTTTTGGCAAACGCGCCGCGCCATCGTGGCGTTCTCGAGCTGGCCGCGGAAAAAGCCGGCTGGGGGAAGCCGCTGCCCGCGGGCCGCACGCGCGGCATTGCCGTGGTGGAATCGTTTGGGAGTTTTGTTGCCGAAGTTGCCGAAGTCAGCTTGAACCGCAAATCCGGCGAAGTGCGCGTGCATCGCGTGGTTTGCGCCGTGGACTGCGGAAGATACGTGAACCCCGATACGATTGCGGCGCAGATGGAGGGCGCGATCGTCTACGGTTTGACGGCCGCCCTCAAGGGCCGGATCACCATTGAAAAAGGGCGTGTCCAGCAAAGTAATTTCCATGATTACGAAATGCTGCGGCTGAACGAAATGCCGCAAGTGGAAGTTCACATTGTTCAGAGCAACGAAGCTCCGGGCGGGGTGGGCGAGCCCGGCACTCCGCCGATCGCGCCCGCGGTATGCAACGCGATTTTCGCCGCCACCGGCAAGCCTATCCGGCGGCTGCCCATTCGCGCCGAGGATCTGGCATAGCGTTTCCGTCCCGGCTTATTGCAAAATAGCGCGTGCCTCTGCCACCGACTCTTCTCGCCGCCATTCCGCTGGCGATCTGGGTTTATCTTCTCGTGGCGCGTGGATATTTCTGGCGCTTGAGCGAAGACAAACTTGAGCCAAAGCGTCTGGAAAACTGGCCGCGCGTTGTTGTGGTTGTTCCAGCTCGCAATGAAGCCGCTACCATTTCCCAGGCGCTTTCATCATTATTAAAACAAGATTATCCGGGCGAGTTCTCGATCATAGTCGTGGATGATCACAGCGAAGACGGCACCGCCGCGCTCGCGCAACAAGCCGCAAATGAAACTGGCGCATCGCAGCGCGTGAAAATTCGCGTCGCGTCCCCGCTGCCGCCAGGCTGGACGGGAAAACTCTGGGCGTTGAACGAAGGCATTCAACTTGCCGCCAGCCAATCACCGGAATTCCTTTGGTTCACGGACGCCGATATCGAGCACGCGCCGGACACGCTGCGCCGTCTCGTTTTCCGCGCGGAGAGAGACTCGCTCGACCTCGCGTCCTTGATGGTGCTGCTGCAGGCGAAGACCATTCCCGAGCGACTCCTGATCCCGCCGTTTTTATATTTTTTCCTGATGCTCTATCCGCCCCGATGGATCGCGGACTCCAACGCCAGCACGGCCGGAGCCGCGGGCGGATGTATTTTGTTGCGGCGGAACGTGCTCGCGCCCATCCGCGGCATCGCCTCGATTCGCTGGGAGGTGATTGACGATTGCGCGCTCGCCCGCGCCGTGAAGAAAAACGGCGGTAAAATCTGGATGGGGCTGACGCGCACCAGCGTGAGTTTGCGCGGGTACGGAACCTTCGCCGAAATCCGCGACCTGATCGCGCGCACCGCCTTCACTCAATTGCGCTATTCCTTCCTATTGTTGATCGCGACATTGGCCGGCTTGTTTGCGACTTATTTGCTGGCGTGGATTGCCTTTTTCACTCTGGATGAACCGGGATGGCTGCTGGCGAGCTCGGCCATTTCTATCATGACGGCAACGTACGGCGCGACGGTCCGATTTTACGGCCTCCCGTGGCTCTGGGCGTTGACGCTTCCGATTGCGGCGGCGTTCTACGGATATGCGACGCTGCTTTCCGCGGTGCGCTACTGGCTCGGCCGCGGCGGCCAGTGGAAAGGCCGCGCCCAGGCGCCGGGCAGAAACTAATTCGCACGGCGCGGCATCCAAATTTGTAGTCTTGCGCATCGAAATTTGTTATCCTGCGCAAAGATGAGGTACAGGGCTGTATCCCGTCGGCTGCTTGGCAGCCGCCAGTAAATGGTCAAGGGAACGGCACCGGAGGCCAGCATGAGCGTTGTCCCGAAGGGCAGGAACGGGAAAATTACCGTGCCCGATCTCCTGCAGCGCAAATCCCGGGCTGCGGGCTCCCCATCCAACTTCCAGAAAATCACTTGCCTGACCGCGTACGACTATCCGACGGCACGCTTGCTCGACGAAGCCGGCGTGGATTTGATTCTTGTTGGCGATTCGCTCGGCATGGTGGTGCTCGGCCACGAAAACACGCTATCCGTCACCGTCGAGGAGATGCTGCACCATACGCGCGCGGTGCGGCGCGGCACGCGGCGCGCGCTGTTGGTGGCGGACATGCCTTACGGGAGTTATCACAGCGATCTGGGCGAGTCGCTGCACAACGCCATGCGGTTCGTAAAAGAGGCCGGGGCCGAAGCCGTGAAGGTGGAGGGCGGGGAGCGGCGATTGGAATTAATTTCGCGGCTGACGGAAGCGGAAATTCCGGTGATGGGGCACGTGGGGTTGACGCCGCAATCGCTGAATGCGTTGGGCGGATACCGCGTGCAGGGAAAAACGGCGGATGCTGCAGAGCAGTTGATACGCGATGCGCGGGCGGTGGAAGCGGCTGGGGCGTTCGCGGTCGTGTTGGAGGCGGTGCCGCGCGAGCTGGCAGCGCAGATTACGCGCGAGCTGCGGATTCCGACGATCGGCATCGGCGCGGGCCCGGACTGCGACGGGCAGATTCTTGTCGTTCACGATCTTCTGGGCCTGACATTTGTGCAGACGCCGAAATTTGCGCGCCAATATGCCAACGCCGGCGCGATGATCAGCAAGGCGGTGCATCAATACTGCGATGATGTCCGCGGGGGAATGTTTCCATCGGATGGAGAGTCCTATCACGCGGCGCGGATGGCGATGGAGCAGAAAGAGGCGCCGGTCAATAGTGACGGCGATTGGTAGAAAGCGCACCACGAAGTAAAAGTCAAAAGCGGATTCCTTGCTCCGCAAATGCATGCGGAGCGAAAAAACCGCGCTTTCGCTCAGAATGGAAACCGAAAATGTTACCTTGCAAGTGGAGGGGAAGATGACGCCCCAAGAGATGCGCGTGCTGTACGATTACAATGCGTGGGCCAATCACCGGTCGCTGGACGCGGCCTGTGCGCTCACGACAGAGAAGTTTGTCCAGCCGATGGGTTCGAGCTTTGGCTCCGTGCGCGATACGCTGGCGCACATTTTCGGCGCCGAGTGGATCTGGCTGGAACGGTTTCAGGGACGTTCGCCGGCTTCGCTGCCGGATACGACGCAATTCAAAGACGTAGCGAGTTTGAAAGAGCGCTGGAATGAGCACGAAGCGCGCTTGCTTACTTTCGTGCGGGGCCTAACGCAAGCGGACCTCGAACGCATTATGGAGTATAAGACGCTAAAGTTCGGCATTTACAGCAATCCCCTTTGGGAATCGATGCAGCATCTGGTGAATCACGGGACGTACCATCGCGGGCAGGTCACGACCTTGCTGCGGCAGCTTGGCGCGCAGCCGATCCTGACCGACCTGATGCACTTTTATCGCGAACGCGCCACGGCGGCGGGCGCGTAGTCTATGGCACCGTTCCAACTTTGAGCTAAAAAGAGCCGGCAAGATGCCGGCGCTACCACACCTTGGAAACGATCCGAACGATAACGTGGATGAAGGAACAAGCGCGGCAGGCGCGGGCGGAGAGCCGCGTCATCGGGTTAGTGCCGACGATGGGCGCTCTCCACGCGGGGCATTTGTCGCTCGTCGAGCGGGCGCGGCGGGAATGTTCGCCGGTGATTGCTTCCATTTTTGTTAACCCGAAGCAGTTCGGGCCCAACGAGGATTTTTCGAAATATCCGCGGACGTTTGAGAGCGACAGCGAAAAACTGCAACGCGCAGGCGCGGATTTTCTTTTTGCGCCGGAACCTTCGGAGATTTATCCGAATGGATTTGCGACTTACGTTAACGTCGATGGCTTGAGTGAAAGACTCGAAGGGCGCTCGCGGCCCGGGCACTTTCGCGGCGTCACGACGGTCGTCATGAAGCTGCTGCAAATTGTGCAGCCGAACTTTGCATACTTCGGGCGCAAGGATGCGCAGCAATCGCGGCTGATCACGCAGATGGCGCGCGACTTAAACCTGGATACGGAAATCGTGGTTTGCCAGCCAGTGCGTGAGCCGGACGGGCTGGCGCTTTCCTCGCGAAACGTTTACTTGAACGCGGAGGAGCGCCAGGCAGCCACCGTTTTGTACCGCGCGCTGGATGCGGCGAGGAACGAACTGGCCGCGGGAGTGCGTGACGCTCTGCAATTGCAGAGTGTTCTCCAACGCACGCTCAACGCGGAACGTCATGCCCGCGTGGATTATGCGGAGATTATGGATGCGGAATCGTTCGAGCCGGTCGTGCGCGTAAACAAAGCCTGCTATGTGCTCCTCGCGGTTTTCATCGGCAAGACACGGCTGATCGATAATTTGTATGTCGAACCAAAATCTTCAGATTCCGAGGAACTGACGTTTCACTTCTAATGGCCTTGCGATGCTCTCGGTCCGCTCTTACCGTTCTTTCTGCTAAACTTTTCCTACAGGCCCAATCCAAGACGGAGGTGACGGAGATGAAATCGCGAATTCGATTGGTTTCGACTTTTCTTGCGTTAGCGTTGCTATTGCCCGCGATGGTGAAAGCCGAAGGCACAGTTCCAGCAGGAACGAAGATTACGGTGGTGACCGACCAATCTGTGAGCTCGAAGACAGCCAAGGCCGGCGAAACGGTTAGCGGCACGGTCGCGCACGATGTGGCATCGGAAGGCAAAGTGGTGATTCCCAAGGGATCGCCGGTGAAGCTGACGGTGAGCAGCGTGCAGGCTTCGGGACGTTTGTCCACGCCGGCAAAACTTTATTTGCGGCTGCGCACGGTAACCGTGGGCGGCAAAACCTACACGATTGCGACCAGTTCCGCCGGAAGAACCCTGGGCGGCAAGGGCAAACGGGATGCCGGGTTCATCGGCGGCGGCGCAGCGGGCGGCGCGGTGATTGGAGCGCTAGCCGGAGGCGGCAAAGGCGCAGCCATCGGTGCAGCGGCCGGAGCTGGAGCCGGAACCGCTGGCGCAGCGGCGACCGGAAAGAAAGACATTGAGTTTCCGGCTGAGACGAAGCTGGCGTTCACGACGCGGGCGGCGATAACCATCAACTAGGGGGAAATACGGCGCGAGATCCGAGCGAAGCTGCGGCATGCTTCTTCCTCAAGCGACCACGGATTTCAACGACTCTGCGAAGTGAATAGTGACGAATCCTGGTTAACCATAATCGGGACCCCCTCCCCCGGTTTTTCATAAGTGTTCATTCTAAATGTAGTTAAAGTCCTTTGTTTTGATACACTTTTGGAAGTGTTCATTCTAAAGGTGGTTACCGGAGATATTATCGGACACCGCTCACAAGTGTTGATTCTAGATGGGTTAGTCCCAGGCGGACCGATCAGCTGAGCCTGGAAGAGAAGCGGCGGCCCTTCGAGGCTCAGGGCAAGCAAAGCCGCCGCACTCCAAATCGCGCTTCCCGGATTAGTGGAATTTGGAGGGTGTGGTCGACGCCGGTGAGGGTTGGGAAACGGGGGTCGTCTCAGCGTTTGCGGGTTGCGGGTCGGGAGACGAGGCAGCGGGAGTTGCAGGGGCGGGTTGGGCGGTTTGCGGCGCCGGGGCTTGTTGGGACGGGGTCTGGGGAGGAGGGGCGGGAGGTTCGACGCAAGCGGCCACCTTCTCGCGCCAGGCGGCGCCGCCGAAGACGTTGGCGTATTCGTCTTGGGCGATCTTGATGGATTGGTTCAAGGTCTGGCCGAGATAAGCGAGGGAGGTGGCGGTCCTGGGCTTGATGTGGCCGTTGGCGACAGCGGAAAAAACACGGCCCATGGCGGAGGCAAAGTCACAGGCGGTGAGGTAGTTGCCGTAAAAGAAAGTGGAGATGGCCTCGCCGTATTGTTTTTTGGCCAGGGATTCCGCTTCCTTTTGGGCGTGGAAGTAGCAGTAATGCGGATTGCGGGAGTGGCGCGGAGCGCGGCACTGGCGGCCATCGGCGAAGGTGAAAGCACACAGGCCTGAACGGTCCTTTTTATTTGCGGCAACAGAGCTGCCAGCTTTACGCGTGGCGGTGTAGCCGTCGAGTTCTTGCGTGGCCGCGGAGCGGTCGTTATCGTGAGCGACCGCGGGCTTATGTGTGGCCGCAAAACGGCCAACGGAGCGATTTGTGGACATGGAAGTCTCCTGAGATGAAAGATTTGAATTGTGAGGGGAGTCTCGCGGAAAGGCGAGGCGCACTTCTCTACCAGAATAGTATACCGGAGAAGTGACAGGGTTGTCAAGTCAAAAGAAATCGAAAATCAAACGTCGTTAAAATGCCTCCTTTCTTATATTTACAGGGCCTGGAACGAGGAAGAGAGGCCCAAGGCGAAGTGTTGACGTTCGCGAAGGGGCGCACTAACATGCGGCGCGGCAGTTGTGGAGGTGCCTATGTCATTCCAAGGAAAGAAGGTCTTGATCACGGGGAGTTCCCGGGGCATTGGCCGGGGCATCGCGCTGAAGCTGGCGGAGAAAGGTGCGCGCGTTGCGGTTCATTATTATCGCAACCGGGAGGCGGCGGAGGAGACATTAGGAAAAATCCGAAAACTAGGTTCGGACGGATTCCTGGTGCAGGCCGACGTTTGCCGGGCGGAGGAGGTGCGACGGATCTTCGAGCAAGTCCGGTCGGAGTTCGGGTCGCTCGATATTTTCGTCAGCAACGCGCGAACGGAAGCACAGACCTTTTATGAAGCGCCGATGGACATCACGCTGGATAAATGGGACACGGCGATGGATTCGCAGGCGAAAGCATTCCTAGTGGCCGCGCGCGAGGCGGCTGCGATGATGCCGGAGGGCGGAAGGATCGTGGCCATCTCTTTCGCGCCGGGCGGGCGGTTTGGGAGCTGGCAGCCATGGGTGGCGATGGGCGCAGCGAAAGCAGCCATGGAAGTGCTGGTGCGATATTTCGCGGTGGCGCTGGCCAGCCGGGGGATCACCGTGAATACGATCAGCCCGGGGTGGGTGGAAGACAGCGTGCTGAACAGCTTGCCCGAAGCGTTCCAAACAGGGTTGCGCGAATGGCAGGAACGCGGATGGACGCCTATGGGGCGCTTGGGAACGCCGGCAGACATTGGGAACGCAGTGGCGATGATTTGCTCCGAAGAGGCAGGTTGGATCACCGGCCAGTTGATCGATGTGGACGGCGGGGCGGCGCTGGTGGACGCGCATTTGCCGCTGGAATTCCAAGGGATAGCGAAATCGAAGGCGGCAGGAGCCACGTAGACAGACGTTCTGCCACGGCGGTGATCGCGGTTTGCGGCGATTCTTGAAGTGTTTGCCTCGATGAAGAGCTTTGGCCGGACGGAAACGGCGACCCATCGCGCGACTTTGTTCCGGGCATTATGGCTGCGGTTTATTTCCTCGAGATTCGCTCTAGCACCTGGGCGGGGTGGCCTTTGGCTTTGACTAGGGGCCAGACGTGTTCGATTTGGCCCGCTTTGCCGATCAGGAAGGAGCTGCGGACGATGCCCATGAAGGTGCGGCCCATGAATTGTTTTTTCTGCCAGGCGCCGAACTTTTGGATGGTTTTGTGGGTGGGATCGCTGAGCAATGGAAAATTCAGATTTTGCTTCGCCTTGAACGCGGCTTGCGCTTTGACAGGGTCGGCGCTCATGCCGAGGATGGCTACGCTGAGATTGTCGAATTCTTGTTTTGCGTCGCGAAACTCGGACGCTTCGATCGTTCAACCGGAGGTGCTGGCTTTAGGGTAGAAGAAAAGGAGGACTTGCTGGCCGGCGTAGTCCTTGAGGGCGACGGGTTGGCCGTCGTCGGATTGGAGGCGAAAGGCGGGGGCTTTGGCGCCAACTTTGAGCATTCGGATTCCTCGCGTCGTGTAGCGGAAGCTTAACAGGAAAAGAGCGCGGACGGACTAAGAAGGCCGTCTCTACAACTAAGACGCAGTATACGTCCGGATGTTTCCACAATGGCGGGAATCTTGCCAGCAATGCTGGGGCAGGCTGATTGGGAATCCTGTCGGGATCGCCTCAGGATGAACAGACGCGATTGTGGCGACGGTGAGACTGAGGGCGACGGAAAAGCGGCGGCGAGCCGCCGCACTCTAAGAAAATCAGGAAAGCAGCTTGCGGAGGATGTCGTTGACGGCTTGGGGGTTGGCTTGGCCGTGGGTGGCTTTCATGACTTGACCGACGAAGAATTTGAAGACGCCTTCGTTGCTGGATTTGAATTTGGCTACGTTTTCGGGATTCTTGGCGATGACTTCGCGGGCGGCTTGTTCGATGGCGTTCTCGGTGACCTGCGCGCCTAGGCCCTCGGCGGCTACGATTTCGGCGGCGGTGCGGCCGGATTCAAACATAATTACGAAAACTTTCTTGCCGATGGCGGCAGTAATCTGCTTCGACTCGATCATTATTAGGAGCTCTGCCAGCGCTGGCGGACGTGGGCTTTTGTCAAAGGGCCTTTTTCTATCGTTCAGCAGCCCAATAAGTTCATTGAGAATCCAGTTGGAAGCGGCTTTGCCGGGGGCGCCGGCTTTGACTACGGATTCGAAATAATCGGCGAGGGCTTGCGTGCTGGTGAGGACTTCGGCGTCGTAGTGTGTGATGGCGTACGCGGTGACGAAGCGGGTGCGCTTGGCTTCGGGGAGTTCGGGGAGGGTGCGGCGGACTTCTTCGCGCCAGGCGGGGCTGATGTGGACGGGGAGCAGGTCGGGCTCGGGGAAATAGCGATAGTCGTGGGCTTTTTCTTTGGAGCGCATGGAGACGGTGCGGCCTTCGGCTTGGTTCCAGAGGCGGGTTTCTTGGGCGATGCGTCCGCCGGACTCGAGGACGGCGACGTGGCGCTCGATTTCGTATTCGAGCGCTTTTTGGAGAAAGCGGAAAGAGTTTAGATTTTTTACTTCGACCTTGGTGCCGAATTCTTTCGAACCGCGGGGGCGCACGCTCACGTTGGCGTCGCAGCGGAGCGAGCCTTCCTCCATGTTGACGTCGCTGACGCCGGTGTAGAGCAGGATCTGGCGGAGGGCGGTGAGGTAGGCGTGGGCCTCTTTCGGCGCATCGGTGCCTCGCATGTCCGGCTCGGAGACGATTTCGCTGAGCGGGGTGCCGCAGCGGTTGTAGTCGATGTAGGCCTTGGTGGCGGATTGCGAGAAGCCTTCGTGGAGATTTTTCGCGGCGTCTTCTTCGAGGTGGAGGCGGGTGATGCCGATGCGTTTTTTGGCGCCGCTAACTTCGACTTCGAGCCAGCCGCGCGTGGCTAGCGGCAATTCGTATTGGGAGATTTGGTAGCCCTTGGGGAGGTCGGGGTAGAAATAATTCTTGCGGGCAAAGCGGGAATGATCGTGGACGGTGCAGTTGAGGGCGAGCGCGGCGCGCATGGCCATTTCGACGGCGCGCTTGTTGAGCACGGGAAGACTGCCGGGCAGGCCGAGGCAGATCGGGCAGACGTTGGTATTGGGCGGATCGCCAAAGCGGGTGGAGCATCCGCAAAAGATTTTGGTGCGGGTGAGAAGCTGGACGTGGACTTCTAGGCCGATGACGGGCTCGTATTTCGCGAGCACTTCAGGCGCGAGTGACGGTTCCTCTGGGGTAGTCTTCGCCATGACAGAGCGAAGATTATAGCATCAGCCCGCGGTCCGCACAGGCTCCCGGAATGCGGGAAAGAAGTGTTCCGCGAGGGCAAAACCAGCAAAGAGAAAGGTGGCGTAGAGCGCGTCGCCCGCTAGGGTGTTCCAGAAGAATGGGACGCCGGCAATGTAACAGGCGAGGAGGCCGGAAGCGTTATGAGGATAGCCGCCCAGGAATTGCCAGGCGGCGAAATTGGTGACAAGGAAAAACTGGATGGCGCCGAGGAGCGTGGCGAGACTGATGCGGCCGACGGTGCGGCGGCCGCGGAGCCAGAGTCCGATGGCCACACTGATCAGGAAACTGGCGTAGACGACGAGCATCACGCTGAGCTTATAAAGACCGACAAACAGGTCGCCGGCAAATAGTGCGACGAGCGGGAAGAGGAAGGCGAGGCGGCGGTCCTTGAGGACCGCTCCGGAGAAGAGCGCCATGGCGCCGACGGGCGTGAAATTCCACGGATGCGGTGCAACGCGCAGGGCGGCGGCGAGCAAAATCAGGACGAGCGCTAGCAAGGTGCGATAGAGCAGAGTTTCTTTTTGAGAGATTTCAGCGTTCATTTTGTTGTTTCCTCCATTTGCGGCAATACTTCAAAAAATACAAAGACGGAGTAAAGACTCACCCCTGAAGGGGTGAGTTACAGGGTTGCGGCAAGAGATCGCAAAAGATGAAGCCATCGCGGTTGACTATTTCTCCCGTTCGAATGGGGATGGGAGATTGAAAAATGGGGCCATCGAAGACGAAGGTGTGGAATTCGCCGTTTTCGCCGCAGGGGTCGGCGGCGGGGGGAAGATCGCGGAAGAAGGAATCGTCGAGTTCGCGGCCGGCGAAGCTGGAATCGAGGATTTTGGTGTCGATGCAGGCGGCGATGGCGCGGAAATGCTGGTCGTGGAAGTGGCGGATTAATTCGCGCGTGTCGCGTTTCCAAATGGGGAAGAGAGCGGTCATGCCGATGCGGGCGAGGTTTTTTTCACGGTAGGCGCGGAGGTCTTCCAGGAAGATGTCGCCGAAAGCGACTTTGCGGATGCCTTGGTTGTAGAAAAGGCGGAGTGCTTCTTCCATGCGGGCTTCGTAGATGGAGTTGACGCATTGCGGGGGGATGCGAACTTCGTGGAGCGGGAGGCCGATGGATGCGGCTTGGCGCTTGAGGAGTTCGCGGCGGACGCCGTGCATGGCGATGCGGTCGTCTGCTGACCCAGGGTTTGCAAGTACAAACCCTGGAACCCGGCCTTCGGTGACGGTGGTGAGAAGGGCGACGACCTGGAAATGCTTCTGCTGGAGCAGGGTGTGCAGCGCCATGGCGCTGTCTTTGCCGCCGCTCCAGCAGAAGAGGATGGGTTCGGGTGAGATCATTTGCAGTACTTAGTCGTCAGTTTTTGGTTTTCAGTCTTTAGTCGTTAGTTTTTAGTCTTTAGTAAGCGAAGATCGAATGCACAGGTCTGTTCTTCTTGAGTTCTCTTTTTGCGAGATGGGCTTCATGATGTGGTTTTCCTCGCAATGTTCTCTCGATAGTCCGTTTTCCGGTGTCATCTCCCGTCATCTAGTAAAGTTCATCGGAGCTTCGCGGCAAGGTCAGTTGCGGCCGTTAAAGCGGTAGTTCATGCCCATGCGGAAATCGCGGCCGAGAGCGGGATAGCCGAGGGCGTCCTGGTAGTGCTTGTCGAAGAGATTGGCGGCGCGGGCGTAGAGCGAAACGCCGAGGCCGATGTCGTAATGCGCGGCGATATCGAAGCGCGCGTAACCGGGATTGCGGGTGAAGCCTAATCCAAGAAAATCGCTGTCGGTTCGCGGACCGGTAAAATAACCGGCCAAGGTGAAGTTGACGCGGTGGAAGGCAGCGTTCAGGGTAAGCGAACCAGAGTTTGCTGGCCGCCGCAAAAGCCTGTTGCCGGCAGTCTCCGTCGGGTCGAAGGCATTAGGGGCTCTAAGAACCCGGGTATCGTCATAGGTGTAATTTCCCGCCAAGTTCAGCCAGCGGGCAAACCTGGCCTCTCCGGTCAGATTGACCCCTCTGGCGCGAGCAAGATCGGTGTTGAAGTAATAGCCAAAGTTTGGGCCCGCGCCCGGAATGGTGATGTTGCAGGTGTTGCCTATAGCGGGCGGAGGATTGGGCGTGCAGAACTCAAAGCTAACAATGTCATAGAAGCGGCTAGAAAAGTATTCGGCGGATAGCCGAACGCGATCGTTGAGAAATTTCTGGTCGATGCCAGTGGTCCAAGTCTTGCTTTCTTCAGGTTTCAGAGACGGATTGCCGAAGTCGCCGAAGTTGTCGCCATAGATTTGGTCGAAGCGCGGTTCCTTGATGCCCGCACCGTAGAAGACGCGGTACAGCGTATCGCCCCAAAATCCCTTTCCGTAACGCAAGACCAGGGCCGCTCCGGCCCGCGGAACAACGCGCGTGCCAAAATTGGCATTGGCTTCGGCGCGCCCGCCGAAATTCAGAGAAACGCGGCGATGCGGCCGGTAGCGGAAATCCAGAAATCCCGCCTGATTGTTCCGGCGAGCGTGCGGGACATTGATGAACGTAAGGAATGCGTTTTCGACTTCGTATTGATAGCCCGCGGTAACTCCGAAGTTCGAAAGCAGATAGCTCGATTGAGCGCTCGCGTTAGCGCGGTTGTACTGAAACCGGTTGTTACCGTTCAACGGATCGTCGCTCTCTTGGCGAGTGTAGGATTCGCCGCCGCTGATCTTATGGCGCCAGTGTTTGCCGGTGGCAAAATCCCACCGGGCGCCGGCGCTGAAAATATGCTGAAGATATCGCTGGCCCGGGGTTGGGCGGAAGGTTTGTCCGGGGATCCCCGCGATGCTGTCGTTGTTGCGCAGCGTCAGGCGGAGCTGATTGGTGTCACTGAAGGCGTAACCGAAATTGCCGGAGAGGGTGCGATTCAGAAAATCATCGTTCCGTCCCTGGCCGTCGGTCTGGAAGTATGATGTGGCGGCGGAATAGTCGAACGCGCCGAGCAATCCGCTGAGTTGCGCTCCGCCGCGACCGGAGGAAAAAGTGCCGCCTTCACCAAAAACGCTGAACTCCGGAATGCGCGTGGAGCCGCGGTGGGTGAAGAGCTGGATGACGCCGGAAACCGCGTCGGTGCCGTAGATGGCGCTTTCGGCGCCGCGAACGATTTCGACTTTATCGATGTTGTCGAGGGTGAGATTGGAAAAATCGACGGCGCCGCCGGGAGGATTGATGGGCGCGCCGTCAACGAGGACTTTGGTGAAGTTGGAATTTCCGCCGTTCAGGAAAATGGACGCAGTCCCGCCTTCGGCACCCGTCCGGCCAACGGACATTCCCGGCGCAAACAAAAGTAATTCCGGCAGCGAGACCGCTTGGCGGGCGGCAATCTCTTCCTGAGTGATGACCGTCACAGGCGCGGTCGTTTCCTGCGCCAGAGCGGGTTCCGCCTGCGCGGTCACGACGACGTTGGAAGAAAGGCGCTCGAGAGCAAGGTGAAAATTGAGGGTGCGCGATACGCCCGAAACGAGGTCGAGGACGAATTCGCGAGGCGCAAAGGGAGTCCTGCGGAACTGCACGCGGTAACGGCCCGCCGGAATCGAGAGGGAGTACTCGCCTACTGTGTTGGAGATGGCCGACCAAGTCTGAGCATTTGGCTGGCCTTCCAGTTTAGCGGTGACCTGGACTCCGCCGACGCCGGCGCCACTGGCGTCGAGGAGCGTTCCGGAAAGATGGGCGTCGGGTGAATTGCTTTGTGCTTGCGTGGAAAAACTGATTGCCGAAACTGCGAAGAGAAGAAAGGCAGCACGAAGAAGAGACGTTTTCATTTTGTCCTCCGCTCCCTCTCGCGCGGGAGTTGAAGGTTGTCCGGTGCGATGAAAGTGAATCGCACGGCTGCGAACTTCGCCGGTCTCCTGGCTTGGCGGTAGCTCCGGCCCTTATTTAATAAGAAGGGCCGTTGCGGGACCTTCCCGCGGAGCCGCCCAGCGATGGAGCGGCCGGCCGCAGTGGCCTGCGCACTAACTGAATCCGCCTTACAGTCGCGCGGCGGCGACGGCTTACAAACTGGCGATCCCGATGAAGCGGGGAGCGCCGAACCGTCTTCCCGAGCACGAAGTTCGCGGTGAATGTGATCCGCGGCGCGGGGCCGCAGGGTTGGGGTTAACGAGAAAAAGGGCGAACTAAAGTTCGCCCCTACATTTATGTTTCAGGTAAAACGGTGACGCGCGGCCTCCCGGAGGAACCGAATTCCACCGAGAGCGGCGTCTGGAAAACCTGTTCGAGCAATTCGCGCTGGTAAATGCTGGCCGGAGGCCCGACGCGCAAGCAGCGGCCGCGCTGCATCAAGACGACTTGATCCGCATATTCAGCGGCGAGATTCAGTTCATGGGTGACGACCACGACGGTGTAGCGGTTCTCCGCGGCGAGGCGGCGGAGTGCGTCGAGCAAGCCGATCTGCGCGGCGATATCCAGGTGGAGAGTGGGCTCATCGAGGAGGAGGAGGAGCGGCTGCTGGGCCAAAGCGCGGGCGAGGATCACGCGCTGCTTTTCTCCGCCGGAAATTTGATCCATCCAGCGGTCGCTGAGGTCCGCGGCGCCGACCTGGACGAGGGCATTTTTTGCGATGGCGATATCGTCCTGCGTTTCAAAGCGCAGGGAGCGGCCGTGGGAATGGCGGCCTTGCAGGACAAATTCCCAGGCGCGCGCGGGGAAGAGCAAGGTGCTTTCCTGCTGGACTACGGCGATGCGCTGGGCGCGGGTGCGCGGAGTAAGTTCATGGGTGACGAATCCATTGAGCAAAATGCGTCCGGAGAGGGGCGCAAGCGCGCCGGAGATTAATTTTAGCAGCGTGGATTTGCCGCTGGCGTTGGGACCGAGGATGGCGACGATTTCGCCGGGCTTGGCTTGAAAGCTGGTCGCTTCCAGAGTGAAGAGCGGGGCTTGCGCCGGATTTGCGGAATGGGCGTAACTGACCTGCTCGACGCTGAGCCGGACTTCGCTTCCCAAACGAGCGGATTCGAACGGATTGCGAGCGAGAGCCGAGCCGCTGCTCATGCCAACCTCCGGCGGAGAAGGTAGATGAAGAGCGGCGCTCCGATAACGGCGGTCACGGCGCCGACAGGCACTTCCGTGGGGGCAACCACGGTGCGAGCCAGAGTGTCGGCCATGATGATGGCAATGGCGCCGCCGATCGCGGCGGTCGGCAACAGGGTGCGATGATCGGAGCCAAAAATGAAGCGCATCACGTGCGGCACGATCAAGCCGACGTAACCGACGGCTCCGCTTACGGAAACCGCTAATCCGGTCAAAAACGATGCGGCAATGTAGACGACCAAGCGGACGCGGGGCACGTCCACACCGAGGTGCATGGCCTCTTTTTCGCCGGCGAGGAGCAGATTCAAATCCGACGCCGTGGTGTAAATGACGCCAGCGGCAACGAGGAACCCGATGCCGAGAAACCAATAGACGCTTTTCTGCAAAGGCGTAGAGAGTTCGCCCATCATCCAGAAGGAGAGGCCGCGGAGGCTGCCGGTAAGCGTGCTCATGAGAAACAAGATGATGGCGGAAAGGAAGGAGCCGGTGATGACGCCGCCGAGGAGCAAAGTCGTGCTGTCAATCTGCCCCTCGCGACGCCCCAGAAAATAGACCGCAGTGATGGTCGCGGCCGCGCCGAGAAAGGCTCCCAGCGGGGTTAGAAGAGCGGCGAACAACGGCGAAAGAGAGAGGTGCGGCTCGACGATGAGGGCCAGGATGGCGCCCAGTGAAGCTCCGCTGGAAACACCAAGCACGTACGGATCGGCGAGCGGATTGCGGAGCAGGGCTTGAAAGCTGGTTCCCGCGACGGAGAGCGAGGCGCCCACGATAATGCCAAGGAGAATGCGGGGCAAACGGATATTCACGATGATCAAGCCGTAATCGCTGGAGATTTGGCTGCTCTGCCCGAAAACGACGCGCAGCAAGTCGCGCCCGAGGGCGTAGAGCGAAACGGGGACGGCACCGAACTTCAGGGCCACGACCACGACCACGAATAAAATTACGACGAGGATCGAACATTGGAGGAGGAGGCGCCGAAGCGTCAGTGGCCTCATGCGCAGCCTCCGGGAATGATCTTTTGTGCCGGCGAGAGAGAAGAATTCGCCGCGGGCGGCAGGTTCGGCGGAGGATTCTCCTTCGGTAACTTTTCTTTACTAGTTTGGGGAATTTCCACAAAGGCATTGGGGTGAAGCTGCCGGGCGAGGTCTTCGATGGCCGAGACGATGCGCGGGGCAGGGCGATTGACGGCCTCGCTGATCACCGCAACGCGTCGATTGCTGACGGCCTCGACGATGCTCCATCCGGGAAGCGTGGCAAGCACGTCGACGGCTGGGGAAACGGACTCGGAATGCGAAGCCGAAAAAACCAGAAAGTCGGGCTGCAGCCGGGCGACCTCTTCCAGACTAACCTGCGGCCAGGATTGTTTGGCATCCACGATGGAAACGGCTCCGGCGTGACGCAACGCATCGGCGATAAAAGTGTCCTTGCCGACGGAGATCAACGGCTGAGTCCAGACAACGAAGAGGACGCGCTTGGGGGGCAAAGCCGCAAGTCGTTTTTGCAAATCGGCGAGATGGCGCTGCATGTCCGCGGCGACCGATGCGCCGGCCTCGGGAACTCCGAGGACATCGGAAAGTTTTTTGGAAGAAGCGATGATGTCCTCGAGGGTGTGAGGATCGGTGGCGTAAGAAGAAATTCCAAGGTTGTCCAGCGAATGAACGGTCTCGAGACGGTTGAAGCTCTTGGTCACGAGAACGAGATCCGGATGCAAGGCGGCGATCACTTCCAAGCTGGGGCTGATGCCGCCCCCGACCTTGGTTTTTTTCTGGGCGTCCGCGGGGTAATCGCAGTAGTCGGTGTCCCCGACGAGACGGTCCTGCAAGCCAAGAGCGTAAACCGTTTCCGTCAGACTGGGAGCCAGCGAAACGATGCGGTTGACCGGCTGGGGAACGCGAACTATGCGGCCGGCTTCGTCCGTGACTTCGCGGAAAGCAGGTGACGCGGTAGAGAGCGGAGAAGCGCTTTGCGCACGCGACGCCGCGCCGGACAGCAAGACGGCGCTGGCGGTGAACAGGAAGCATGTGAAGCGCTGGCGCGCGGATACTTTCACCAATGTCCCCTGAAGTGCGAATTTCATGTTATCAACAAAAAAGCCCCACGAGGCACCCTGGGGCTTGCGGCATGGCTCTTTCTCGCGAAGAGCGCGGCCTTCTGCGGCATGGGAGGGTGGCCTGGCTTACGGCTTCTCAGCCGATCACAGTGGCGGGACCGCGGCCGATTCACACGGCCTTCCCCGCTGCCCTTGCCTGCAAATTGAAATTCGAGTGTAAGCCGCACACGCGGGAGTGTCAATGCAGGACTAAAAAGCACACGACGGATCATGGAGCGATCGAAAAAAACGGCGATCGATTAGCGATTTTTCCAGTTGGGCTTGCGCTTTTCGACGAGGGCGCGCAGGCCTTCCTGGGAATCCTCGAGGCGGTAGAGCTCATTCAAGAAAATGCTCATGGAATTCTTGAGGCCCTCGCGCAGGGACATGCCCATGCCGCTGAGAATGGCTTTCTTGGCCATGGCGAGCACCGGACCCGAATGGCTGCTGATCCGGCCGACAAGTTCGTTTACCGCTTGCTCCAGCTTAGGTTCCGGGACGAGGCGATTCACCATGCCGAGTTCCAAGGCGCGCTCCGCGGTCACCGGTTCGCCGGTCAGGACAAGTTCGAGCGCGACCTTGGGCCCGACGAGGAAAGGCAGAATGGTGGAGGCAAGCGGAGGGAAGATGCCGATGCTGATTTCCGGCTGGGCAAAGCGCGCTTTCGGCGTGGCAATGACGAGATCGCAGAAAGCCGCCAGTTCCGCGCCGCCGCCGATGGCCGGGCCGTTCACCACGCAGACGACGGGCTTGCCAACTTCGAGCATTCCCGCGAAGGCCGCGTGGAACGCGTCGAGCATCTGAAACACGCGTTGGGAAGTGTATTCGCCGATATCGATTCCGCCGCAGAACACTTTGCAAGCGGAATCCAGAACGACCAGCTTGACGTCGTTGCGCTCGCCGGCGTGCAGGATTCCCCCGGCGATTTCGCGGAGCATGGCTTCATTGAGAAGATTATGTTCCGGGCGGTTGAGGGTCATCCTGGCGACGCCGGCGTCGATGCGGAATTTCACGTGCTCAAATTGGTCGGGTGTGCGCCGCTCGGGTTGCGATGTGAAATCCTGGGTGCTGACAGGCTCAATCATTTCGCGCGCTCCTGCGCTTCCATGGCATTTCTGACTTGAGAAAATCGTGGAAAGCAGCCAAATCCGATGCTAGCACGGCGCGCCGCGCCATCAGCGATGAGTAGAATGGCTGGTGCGCAATGAGTTTGCTGGCCAAGGGGGTAAAGTTCATGAGTTGCGCGTTGAAAGGATGGCGACGGAAAATCGCTTGATTGGTGATCCAGTTTTTTCTTGTGCATCGCCGGGCAAACGCTATTCTGTGAAGTAATCTGGAGTTGGAGTTCCGGAGAAAGCCCGAGGCTATGTACAAAGCAAGCGCTGCGGTGGCCGCTCAAATGCTTGAACTGCCTGACGCCGATGGTTTCCCCACCATTGTTGCCTGGGAGCGTTCCCCGCGCCTGAGCTTCAACACAGACTGGCAGGGGAAGAGCGCTGATCCCGAAAGAGAGACGGAAGTACAGCTACTCTGGACTCCGGAATGGCTTTTTTTACGATTCCGCGCAAGATTTCGTGTCATCACCGTTTTTCCCGATGCCGAGCCCAATGGCCGCCGCGAGCAGCTCTGGGACCGCGACGTAGCGGAAGTCTTTCTTCAGCCGGACCCGTCGCAGCCCCGCCGATATAAAGAATTCGAAGTCAGCCCGAATGGATTCTGGATCGATCTAGACATCGCGCCGGGGGAGAAGCGCGACTTGAAGAGCGGTTTGCACCGCCGTGTTAGTTTGGACGAAGCCGCGAAAACGTGGGTGGCGGAAATGGCGCTCCCCATGAAATGCTTAGTCGAGAGTTTCGATCCCGAGGCTACGTGGAGAGTGAATTTTTACCGCGTGGAAGGCGCTGGCGAACCGCGGTTTTATTCCGCTTGGCAGCCTACACGAACAGCAGCGCCCGATTTCCACCTTCCGGAAGCATTTGGGGAATTGGTCTTCGCGCGCGAGCCGATACCGCGAAAGTAGCGGAAATATCCAAATTGGCAAAAACAGTTCGAGACTGGCGTCCCTCCTGATTTTTCCTTATGCTCTTCCCGTGAACAGCAAACCGCGTCCGTTTCGGCATCTTACAGGGGAGCAATTCCTCCGCGTTTTATTCTCACTGTTATTCGTTGCATTCGCCTGCGGCGCCTCGGGCTTGCGGGCAGGTCCGCAGCAGACGGCCAAGGAAGATGTTCCTGCGGTCACAAAAGTGGAGCCTCCGAGCTGGTGGGTGGGACTTACGCCGGAAGTGCTGCTGCTACTCTCCGGGCGCGGACTGGAAGCCACGCACGTGGCGTGCAATCTGCCGACGCTGCGCGTCTCGCGCACGCAATCCGCGGCCGGCGGGAACTATCTCTTTGTCTGGCTGAAGATTGGGGCTGACACCAAGTCAGGAACCGCCGTCTGCCGAATCACCGCGCCGAAGGGAGCGACGTCTTTCGAACTGCCGCTCGCTGCCCGCGCTCCGACGCTCGGAAAATTTCAAGGGCTTTCGCCGGATGACGTGATGTACCTCATCATGCCGGACCGCTTTGCGAACGGCGATCCCACGAATGATGAGCCGGCGGAAGCGCCGGGCACACACGATCGTTCGAAACCGCGCGCGTACCATGGCGGCGACCTGCGGGGGATTCAGAATCACCTGCCCTATCTGAAGGATCTCGGCGTGACCGCGCTGTGGCTTACGCCGGTGGTTAAGAACGGAGCCGCGCAGGACTATCACGGGTACGGGGCCGTGGACCTTTATGCCGTCGATCCGCATCTCGGGGCGCTGAAGGACTATCAAGATCTGGTCGCCGCCGCGCACCAGCAAGGGCTGAAGATTTTTTTCGACGTGGTTCCGAACCATGTCGGGCCGAAACATCCCTGGGTTTCGAATCCGCCGCTGCCAGACTGGTTTCACGGCACGTTGCAGCATCACCTCGATTCTTTTTCCCCGTTGAAAGGCAGCTTTTACGGGAAGGCCGGCGGTCAAGCTGCGGCGAACGATCCATTCGAATCGCTGGTCGATCCGCATGCCCCCTTGCGCATGAAACGGAATCTTACGGAAGGCTGGTTTTTCGGCGTGCTGCCGGACTTGAACACGGAGAATCCGGTGGTCGAACAATATCTCTTGCAAAACAGCATCTGGTGGGCGGAAGTCTCCGGGCTGGACGGCTTTCGCATCGACACGTTTCCTTATGTCGGCCGGAAGTTCTGGGCCAACTGGCATGCGGGATTGCGCAGGCTGTATCCCTACCTGACCACGATTGGCGAAGTGTTTCATCCCGATCCGAGCGTGACCGCATTTTTTGTGGGCGGGACAAAGCGCTACGACGGTATCGACAGCGGTCTTTCCACGTTGTTCGATTTTCCGATGTTTTTTGCGCTTCGCGACGTGTTGCTGCGGAATGCGCCCGTGGGACGCATCGCCGATGTGCTGCGGCACGACGCCTTGTATGTGCATCCCGAAATACTCGTCCCGTTTTTTGCCAATCACGACGTCCCGCGCTTTGCGAGCGCCGAAGGCGGCGCTCCCGCGAAGCTGAAGCTGGCGTTCGGACTCACGCTCACGCTGCGGGGCATTCCTGAGATTTACTATGGCGATGAGATCGGCATGCCGGGGGGCGGCGATCCAGACAACCGGCGCGATTTCCCCGGCGGATGGATTGGCGATGCGAATGACGGGTTCGCGCCATCGGGCCGCACGCGTGAGCAGCAGGAAATTTTCTCTTACGTGCAATCGTTGCTCCGGATTCGCCGTGAACACACTGCTTTGCGCGGTGGCCAGTTGTGGCATCTGGCGTCTGACGAATCCGCTTATGTTTTTGCGCGCGAATCGGAGGAAGAGCGTCTCGTGGTGGCGTTCAACAACGCGGATCATCTCCGGGACCTGCGCATTTCGCTGGCTGACACGCCAGCGCAAGGAGCGGCGGACATCGGACTTGTTTTCGGTGCGGCCAAGGCCGAGCTGGCGGGCAAAGAAATTCACGTCACCATGCCTGCGCAATCGCTATCGATTTTTTCGTTGAACTAAGATTTGCGCGAGAAGGGCCGCTAGTACGCCAGGCGAATGCTCCAATCCTTCATCGCATCGGGCACGGTGAGCGTGACGGCATGCGTGAGGCCGTCGTAGCGCCACTCGTGCACGACTACATCTCCGATGCGAACTTCCTTGGGCCCAGCGGCGGCACCGATCAACGTCACTTCCGCGCTTTTCCACCAGGGCTGAAAAGCATTCTTCTCCGTAGTGCTCGTTACCGTTACAGAGCCGTTGGAAACCTGACAGGAATAGTTGACGCGCAGAACCTCGCCCTTCTGGTAGGCAAACGTGTGGCCATCATCTTGATAAAGCGTTCCGCGGCAATCATTGCCGGGCGCGCTGGTGGGAAGATAGACGCGCAATTCGAGCGGCCCGTTCGGCTTTTCGCCGGTGGATTGCACCAGCGGTTGCATCGGCACGATGGCTCCGGCGCGCACGTAAAGCGGCATCTCGTCGAGCCGTGGACGCAAGTTAAACTTTTCCTTGCTCGAAAGTTTCGCGTTTGTCCAGAAGTCGTACCACTCGCCCGGCGGCAGCGATATTTCTTCGGCATCCACCATTTCCGTGGTCACCGGCGCGACAAAAAAGTCCCTTCCAAAAAGAAAGTCCCGGTTGTCGCCGTAGAAATCCGATGCTTGCGGATATTCGAGGAATACCGGCCGCATCAAGGGAATTCCCGTGCGCGACGCCTCTTCGATACCGGTGTAGAGATACGGCATCAGCTCGTAGCGCAGCTCGATGTATTTCCTGCGAATCGCTTCGTGTTCCGGGCCGTGCACCCACGGTTCCTGGTCCGCGGTGCCTTTGGCGGTGTGGTCGCGGTAGATCGGATTCAACGCTCCCACCTCGAACCAGCGGGTCAAGAGATCCGCCGTGGGTGAACCGGCAAAACCTCCAATGTCATCGCCAACGAGCGGGTAGCCCGAAATCCCCATGCTCAAAAGCATGGGCGTGCTCATCTTTAGATGATTCCACGAGCTGCTGTTGTCGCCGGTCCACGTCGCGGAGTAGCGCTGCGCGCCAGAGTACGCCGCGCGCGTCAACACAAACGGCCGCTCCTCCGGCTGCAACTTGCGCAATCCCTCGTAGGTCGCTCGAACGTTCTGCATGCCGAAGACATTGTGGATGGCGCGATGGTCGAGGGTTGTGCCATCGTCGAGGCGGTGAACGACGTCGAGCGGCATGGTCTTATCAGCGCGAAGGAAGACGGAAGGCTCGTTCATGTCGTTCCAGAAGCCGGCCGCCCCCATGCCGACAAAATCCTTGTAAAGAGTTCCCCACCAGTCGCGCACACGCGTCAGGGTGAAATCCGGGAAAACGCTGTCGCCCGGCCAAACCGTGCCGACGTAAACCGAGCCGTCGGGGTTCTTGACGAACATATCGCTCTTCATTCCCGAATCGTATGGCGCGTAACCGTGGTTGGGATCTTTCTTGATATGCAGGTCAGTGATCAAGATCGAGTGCATGCCTTGGGCGCGAAAATCGGAAATCATTTTCTCGAAAGTGGGGAAATATTCCCGGTTGATCGTGAAAGGGGCGTAGCCCTGCTGATAATCGATGTCGAAGTAGATGGCATCGGCGGGTATTTTCTTTTCGCGCAGCGTCTTGACGATCTCGCGGGCGCGGGCTTCGGGATAGTAGCTGTACCGGCACTGCTGGTAACCCAGGGTCCACAGCGGAGGCAGCGGGGAGCGTCCCGTCATGGCGGTGTATGCTTCGATGATTTTTTTCGGTTCGGGTCCGGCAATGAAGTAGTAGTTCAACTCCCCGCCTTCGGCGCCGAAGGAAAAGAAATCCTGCGACTCTTTGCCAAAATCAAAAACGCTGCGGTAGGTGTTGTCGAAGAAAACGCCATAGGCCACGCCTTTGCGCAACCCGATGAAGAAGGGGATGGTCTTGTACAGAGGGTCGCTGGACTCCTGCCAGCCGAATTCATCCGTATTCCAGTTTGTGAAGGAACGATTGCGGCGATTCATGGGGCCCGCTTTGTCGCCAAGCCCGTAATAGTTTTCATCCGCAGGCATCTTTTTCCAGACGTGCACGCGCTGGCCATTCCAGGCCATCGGCAAGCTGGGCTCGTCGGCGAGCAGGATATTTCCTGTGGCGTCGGAGAAATTGATTAGCAGAGGCGATTTCGTGATGGAAACGTGAACATTTCCGGCAGTCATCTTCACTTCATTCTTCTCGTCGTGGAACTGGACGGGAATGCTTTTGTAGTCCACGGCCGTCTCGACCAGGGCCCAGGAAGCATCCTTTGGAAAGTGTCCGTCGGGGGCGACGCGCACGCGCAGGACTCCGTTGCACCCCTGTGTAATGCGTACCTTAGCCGCACCGGCAGTCAGTTCGACGCCGTCCTGGATTCTCTCGACGCGTTGCACCTTGCCGATATGCTGCCAACCCTGCGCTGCCGCAAGTCCACACGCCATGGCGGAGGCGAGCACCCCAATTCCGATGCGTCGAACAAACCCTGTCATGTACATCCTCCCGGGACGCGAAAAATCAAACATCGATCAGGTGTGATACTTACTTGCGCGGAAACGATGCGGGGCCGTCCCGCCGTATCAAGCCGCGAGCCATTGTTCGAAAAACGCGCACGCTTTGGCGCCTTCCATCCGGCGCCGCACCGCATCCATCACGCGGCAGCGGACCGCTCCATGGCGCTCATGGAAACCGAGCCAATACGGCAGGTGCAGTTCACGGGGCACTGGAGTGATGTCGAGATGGGCGTCACGAATCTTGAAAAATCCTTGCTGGAAAATGACGCGCAAGACTTTGTCGCGCAAAAGTTCCGCCGCGCGCTCCTCGGTCAGAGCCGCCCGCAGCCGGTTGCGGCCATCCCAGGTGAGCAACTCCGGCTCCTCTGGGATTCGCGGAAAGTCGAACAAGTCGAGCGATCCATCCACGGCATCGATGGCGAAGAGCCGCGCCGGCGCCCCCGCGCATTTCACGCGGTACAGGAAATAGGGAACGTAGGCGTCGGCGACGCGCCGCAAAGGGCCGCTGCGCATCCGCCAATAGAGCGCGGAAACGCCCGCGCCGGAAAATGCCCGCACGGCCTCTTCCTGCGTGACGTTGGGCTTCAGAGCGTGGACGGCGCTTGTGGTCATTGCATCCGTTCTCCGTTCGCGCCTATCGGAAGTAAATCCAAAGTCCCACGACGGTGGCCAGCAACACCAGGCTGAAGATGACGTTGACGGCGCGTTCCGTTGGTGTTTCGTGCGCGGGCTTGCGCACAGGTATGCCGACGGCGACAGTTTCCATTTTGTCGTCCACGGTGGCGAAAGTCAGTCCGGCAAGGCGCTTGCGGTCGGGAGCCGGCGTCATAAAGCTGACCCCGATCAATACCACGGAACAAACCACGAACATAAAAATGGCGTAGTGCAGGAAGTTCATGTCGATGAGCCAGCGGGCCGCGGAAGATTCAAAATGGCCGCCGCTGGCGCGATCGGCGAGTTCCATGACGAAACGCGTGGCGCCCAGGACGAAGCCGGTCATAAGCGACGCGATGGCGCCCGATCCATTGAGCCGGGGCCACAAGATTCCCAGGATAAAACATGCGGAGATCGGCGGGCTGATATAGGCCTGCACGCTTTGCAGGTAGATATAGAGCTGACTGCTGATGTAGTGGATGAATGGCACCCACAGCAGGCCCAGCAGCACCATCACGCCGGTGGCCACACGGCCGAAATTCACGAGTTGCTTCTCGGAAGCTTCCGGACGGATCTTCTTGTAAAAATCGAGGGTGACGAGCGTGGAAGCCGAGTTGAACACCGAACTCATCGCGCCCATGACCGCCGCGAGCAAAGCCGCCATAACCAAGCCGACAAGGCCAACCGGCAGGAGATTGAGCACCAGGGTGGGGTATGCGAAGTCGGGCTTTTTCACCTGCTCCGGAAACAGCGCAAAAGCGATGATGCCCGGCAGAACCAGCATGAATACCGGCAGAATCTTCAGGAACCCGGCAAAAATCGTTCCTGCTTTCGCGTGCCCCTCATCGCGCGCGGAGAGCACGCGCTGCACGATCACCTGGTCGGTACACCAGTACCAGATGCCGAGGATGGGCGCGCCGAAAAAAATGCCGGTCCACGGGAAGTTGGGATCCGAGGAAGGTTTCATCATGTGGAAATAATCGGGCGGCACCATGGTGCGAAGATGCTCGAGGCCCCCGACGCGTCCCAGGCCGATGATTGTGAGAGCGACCGCACCGGTGATGAGGATCAGCGTCTGGACTGTGTCCGTGTAAATCACCGCGGCTAACCCGCCGGCAACCGTGTAGATGCCGGTGGCGATGACCAGAACCACCGCCGTCTTCCACAGCGACCAGCCCGCCACGCGCTCGAGGACCACGCTGGCCGCATAGAGTTGCACCGATATCTTGGTAAAAATGTAAGCGATGATGGAGATCGCGGCGAGATAAACGGCGCATTGGCGGTTGAAACGGCGTTCCAGGAATTCCGGCATCGTGAAGACATTGCTGCGCAGGTAGAACGGCACGAACACCCAGCCCAGGATTAGCAAAATGAGGCAGGCCAGCCACTCGAAATGGCCGACCGCCAAGCCGGACGAAGCGCCCGTGCCGGAGAGACCGATGAAGTGCTCCGTGGAAATGTTCGAAACGAACAAGGAAGCGCCGATGAAAAACCATCCAATGTCGCGGCCAGCGAGGAAATAGTCTTCGGAGCTGCGTTCCTTCATGGCAAAGTACATGCCGATCCCGAACACAATCGCGAAATAGACCCCGATGATCACCAGGTCAATCGTTGCGAGTGTCCGGTGGGTAACCGCGACAGAAGATGCGAGCAGCATCCATGCCTCCTTGACGTACGCCGCCGGTAAACTAAGCCAAACTCACATTTGTTCCGATGACTTTCGCCCCGCGCCTTGCGGATTTGCGGCCCCAGGCGAATGGAAGTTCTTTACCGCGCCGTCGATGATTCGGATATAAGGATTGCCCCTGCCGACGACAGCGAAGTCTATAACAGGCCTCTTCCAGGCTCAATGCCATTCGAACGGGCGGCGCATTTTCCCGCCGTTCCCGTTACCATGGAATAAGCGGTGGCCGCAAACAGTATGCTCAAGTGCGCCGGCTGCCGTTCTGTTTCAGATTGCCGCTGGGCGAGTAACAGGGTAAAAAGAGACAGAGGGAGAGGAACATGATGAAAGTAGCGATGTGCCTATTTTTCTGCGCCGCCGCGCTAATGGCCGCCGACAAGACGGTGTACGACTTCACTTTGAACTCCATCGATGGCCAGCCTGCGCCGCTCGCCGCTTACAAAGGCAAGGTTATGCTGCTTGTCAACGTTGCCAGCCGCTGCGGTTTTACGCCGCAATATACGGCGCTGGAATCGACGTATGAGAAGTACAAGGATCGCGGCTTGGTCATCGTGGGCATCCCCGCGAATAATTTCGGCGCGCAGGAGCCCGGCACAAATCAGGAGATCAAGACCTTTTGCTCTTCGAAATATCACGTGATTTTTCCCATGATGTCCAAAGTCTCTGTGAAAGGCGACGACATCACCCCGCTCTATCAATTCCTGACGGACAAGGCCATGAATCCGCAAACGGGCGGGGAGATTCAATGGAATTTCACGAAGTTCCTGATCGGCCCTGACGGGCGCGTGATTGCGCGCTTCGAGCCTGAGGTGACGCCGGATTCGCCGCAGCTGACTTCAGCAATCGAGAAGGCCCTGGCCTCACTGAAGTCCTGAGCGAAGACGGCTCGAGTCATTCCCCTGCGAATGTTGAGGCGCAACGTATAATCGATGCGCTGCCAACGGCGGGCGCTTCCGAAAATATCGCCCGCTCGCGGATTCACATGCCGATTCTTTCGTTGCAGGACGTCTCGAAAAACTACCTGACCGACGGCCAGCTCGTTCGCGCGCTCTGTGGCCTGTCGCTCAACGTCGAGCGCGGCGAGTTCGTCGCCCTCGTCGGCCGCAGCGGCTGCGGTAAATCCACCTTGCTCAATCTTTCTGGCGCCATGGATTTTCCGACCTCTGGCACGGTCTTTCTCGACGGAGTTTCCACATCTTCACTGAAGGATGCCGCTTTGACGCATCTGCGCCGCGAAAAAGTCGGATTCATTTTTCAAGCCTTCCAGTTGCTCCACACGTTGACCGTTTTCGAAAACGTCGAACTGCCGCTGCTTCTCGCTGGGAAACCCAACCCGCGCGAAGCCGCCCGCGAACGGCTCAGTCGGGTCGAGCTCGATGGACTCGGTGACCGCTTCCCCCACCAGCTTTCCGGCGGACAGATGCAGCGCGTCGCTATTGCCCGCGCGCTGATCCACTCACCTTGCCTTCTTCTCGCGGACGAACCGACCGGCAATCTGGACACCACCACCGGGAACGTCATTCTCGAATTGCTCCAGCGTCTGACTCGCGAAAAAAACACCGCCACCGTGATGGCCACGCACAGTCCCGAAGCCGCCGCGCTCGCGAGCACTGTCGTCCGATTGCGCGATGGCAAAATCGAGGAGATCATCCGGCGCTGACATGTCGCGCTTCCTGCTCTTTTACCGCCTGATGGTGCGCCCGCTCCTTCGCGAGCCGGGGCGGACCTCGTTGACAATCCTTGCTATCGCTTTGGGCGTCGCCGTCGTCTTGGCCATTGATCTTGCCGGCGGTGCCGCCGCCGGCTCGTTCCGCAGTTCAATGGAAACGCTGGCCGGAGATAATGATTTCGAAGTCAGGGCCGCGGGAGGCGTGCCGGAGAATGTGGTTGGCACGCTCGCCACGCTACCCTATGCGCTTCGCGTTTCCCCGCGCCTCGAAGACTACGCGGTGATTGCGGACACGAAGAAGTCGCTTCCCCTCATTGGTCTGGATCTTGTCGCGGAAGGCAGCGCTTACGCGCAAAGCGAATCCCCAATTGCGGCTGAGTTCCAATCGCAATACGCTGCGGAAAGTCCGTTCGAGCACCTGGGAGATGCCGATGCCATTTGGATGGGCTCGAGCATCGGCTACAAGACGGGCGACCGTGTCGTCCTACTGATTAACGATCAAGTTCGCAACTACACCGTGAGGGGCGTGTACCCCGATTCGAACGGCAACGAATCGGCAATTGTGATGGACCTCGCCGCCGCCCAACACGCACTGGCGCGTTATGGCCGCGTCGACCGCGTCCTCTTGAAAGTGCCGCAGACTCCCGCTTTGGAAGAATGGCAGCAGCGTTTGCGGAAAGTGCTTCCCGCTGGAGTGGAGGTTCGCCCGCAAGGCGCCGGCACCAACGAAAATCGCCGCATGCTGGCGGCCTTCCGCTGGAACTTGCGCCTCTTGAGCTACATTTCCCTCGTGGTTGGCGCTTTCCTTATCTACAACACCATTTCCGTTTCCGTCGTGCGCCGCCGCCCGGACATCGGAATCGTGCGCGCCCTCGGCGCCAGCCGCAGTTTAATCCTCTCCGCGTTTGTCGGCGAAGCCGCTTGCCTTGGACTTGCGGGCGCTCTCCTCGGCCTCCCCTTCGGCCGCTTCATGGCCACCGGCGCGGTTCGCTTGATGTCCGCCACCGTGGAATCGCTCTATGTCAGCAGCCGCCCAGGAACCATCGAGTTGAACGCCGCATCCGTCCTGCTTGCTCTGGTAATCGGCGTGGGAGTTGCAGTCGCATCCGCGTATTCACCCGCGCGCGAAGCTTCGCAGGTCTCTCCCATCGAGGCGATGGCGCGGGGCCGCCGCGAATTCGATGTCCGCGTGCGCAAAGCCCGCGATTTGTGGCTGGCTCTTATGCTTGGCTTGGCGGCAGCCGCGGCCTCCCGCGCTCCGGCAGTTGCCAGCAAGCCGTTGCTTGGCTATCTCGCCGCGATCCTGCTAGTGGCGGCTTCCGCCCTGGCGATGCCTGCGTTCGTCGCCGCCTTGACATCGGTTTCTTCAAATCTCCTCGGCAAGTTTTTCGGTGTCGAGGCCATGCTCGCGTCGCGCAGCCTTGTTGCCTCTCTGCGCCGGACTTCCGTTCTCGTCGGCGCGCTTTCGACCGCTATCGCCATGATGACCGCCGTCGGCATCATGGTTGGAAGTTTCCGCCAGAGCGTCGTGCTCTGGATGAGCAACCAGTTGCCCGCCGATCTTTATCTCCGTCCCGCCGGTTCTCCCGCCGCGGACCGCCACCCTACGATTTCTCTCGGCTTGGCCGAACACATCGCAAGAATTCCCGGCGTTGTTGCGGTTGAGCGTCTGCGGGCTTACGAAATCAGTTATGAAGGAATGCCTGCGACACTCGCTTCCGCTGACCTCGATGTCCTGGATGTCATCTGCCGGTATCCGCATTCCGAGTTCTTATCCGGCCGCCCGCAGCAGCAAGTCCTTCCGGAACTGCGCCGTTCGAACACCATCGTTGTGAGCGAGCCGTTCACCTATAAGCATCATCTGAAGGCAGGAGATTTCATCACCCTTTCTCTCGGCGAAACGCAACCATCCTTTCGCATCGCCGACGTCTATTACGACTATTCGAGTGAGCGCGGCAGTATCCTCATGGACCGCCAGACCATGTTGCGATACTTGCCCGACGCTGCGCCCTCAAATCTTGCCATCTATGTCTCGCCCGAGTTCGAACTGGCAAGTGTGCGCGCTCAAATCGAAAGAGCCGCCGCCGGCCACCGCGTCCTGCTGTTTTCGAATCGCGACTTGCGCGCCGAAGCTGTCCGTATCTTCGACCGCACCTTCGCCATCACCTACGCTTTGGAAGCCGTCGCGGTCATCGTCGCAGTGATGGGCATTGCCGGAGCGCTTCTTGCTCTTGTGATCGACCGCCGCCGCGAACTCGGACTCCTGCGCTTCTTTGGCGCGGCTTCCGGGCAAGTCCGAAAATTGATTCTCGTCGAGGCCGGTTTGCTCGGACTTCTGGCCAACTTTGCCGGTCTGGCTCTGGGCTTTGCGCTTTCGCTTATCCTCATCTATGTCATCAACAAGCAGTCCTTCGGCTGGACCATCCGCTTCCACTGGCCGGTGCAAATTCTTCTAAGCGCGCTAACGGTCGTCTACGCTGCGACCGTGCTTGCGGGCCTTTACCCAGCGCAAGTCGCGGTGCGCTTGAATCCGCTCGAGGTCGTGCATGAAGAGTAGGCTTGCGTGCCTCGCCGTCGCGCTGCTTTTTCTGCAGCCCCTTGCCGCGCAATTCCGCACGGCGTTGCCCGGATACCGCTACGAATTCCCCCGCGATCATTTCAATCACCCGGATTTTCAGACCGAATGGTGGTATTACACCGGCAATCTGCAATCGCTTGACGGCCGGCGCTTCGGATTCGAACTGACGTTCTTCCGCCAGGCCGTCACCCGCGATCCCGCGAAACTCGCACCCTGGGACGTGCGGGACCTCTATGTCGCCCATCTCGCGCTGAGCGATCTCGATGGCGGAAAGTTTTATCACGCGGAACGAGCCAATCGCACCGGCCCGGGCATCGCCGCGGTGAACGAATCCCTCGGCCGGATCTGGAACGGCAATTGGCAAATCCAATGGCGTGGCGGCGACCAGGAACTAAACGCGGTCGATGAGCGCTTTCAGCTGCACTTGACGCTGCACTCGGAAAAGCTTCCCGTCATTCACGGCGAAACCGGCATTAGCCAAAAGGCCGAGGCGCCCGGCCACGCATCGCACTATATTTCTCTAACGCGACTCGCGACCTCTGGTGTAATCGCCCTCGGTAACAAATCATTTGAAGTGAGCGGCACAAGTTGGATGGACCATGAATTCTTCACCCACCCGCTCGCGTCCGGCCAGACTGGCTGGGACTGGCTGAGCCTTCAACTCGAAGACCGCACCGAAGTGATGCTCTTTAACATTCGCCGCAAGGACGGCTCGATTGATCCGTACTCGGCCGGCACTTACGTGGATGCCAAAGGAAGGTCTACACATCTTCACTCGACGGACTTCGCCTTGCAGCCGGCCGGCGAAATTTGGACTAGCCCTCTCACCGGCGCCCGCTATCCAACGCATTGGAGAGTTGCGATTCCAAAACTAAGCATCGAGCTGGAAGTGAAAACGTCTCTTGCCTCTCAGGAGCTGGCGGGCAAAAGCGCATTTGTCCCCAACTATTGGGAAGGCGCAATCGTTCTCAGTGGCCGCCGCAACCAGCAGCCATTGCGCGGCGTCGGCTATCTGGAAATGACCGGCTACGATCGCCCCGTCCAGTTTGGAAAATAGAGTTGTGTCCCGCAAGCACATCTCCTTCCAATTTGACGCGGGTCGTAGGCGCTCGCGGGCCTGCGCGATCAACACATGCCTTGCGCTTCTACACGTCCTGTGTTAGATATGTAGTAGTCGGAGGTATCCCATGCCTGAAAAATCCGATCTCCCCCAAGGCACCCTGGACTTGCTGATATTGAAAGTGGTCGCGCTCGGCCCGGTGCACGGGTACGCCATCGCACAACGGCTCGAACAAGTCTCGCGCGGCGTGGTGCGAGTTCCTCAAGGCTCGCTGTATCCCGCGTTGCACCGGCTCGAAAACCGCAGCCTTCTTGCCGCCGATTGGGAGGAAACGGAAAGCGGGCGTGAGGCTAAATTTTACCGTCTGACGCGCAAGGGCCGCGCGCAGCTCGAGTCAGAAGCCGCGAGTTGGCAGCGGTTGATCGATGCTGTCGGCCTCGTCCTCAAACTATCCGAGGGAGGTGCGAAATGAGATGGTGGCAGCGCCTCTGGCGCCGAGGAAAGATGGAAGAGCAACTCGAAAAGGAACTGCGCTTCCATCTAGAACAACACGCCAACGAGCTGATTGCAAAAGGTTACTCCCCCGGCGAAGCTCGAAGACAAGCGCGGCTCTCTTTAGGCGGCCCCGAACAGGTAAAAGAGAGTTGCCGCGACGCCCGCGGCACACGATGGCTGGAGGATCTTTTGCAGGACTTCCGCTACGCCATTCGAACGCTGCGAAGCCAGCCAGGCTTCGCCGCTGTCGCCCTGATGACTCTGGCTCTTGGCATCGGAGCAACCACCGTCATGTTCACGGTGATCACTGGCGTTCTGCTGACGCCACTGCCCTATCCCGACCCCGGTCAGCTTGTCGCCGTGAATGGACATTCCGAAGGGTGGCATGCGGAAATCTTCGGCGAACAAAATGTTGCCTACCTCGATTTCCTGGACTGTGCCCGCGAGAGCCGTTCTTTAACAATGGCCGCGGCGCTGTTCAACGGAGCCACCGTCAGCGAGCCGGGAGAGCCCGAATATGTCGATCTTCGCGAAATTTCGCCGGGCCTGTTTTCCGTACTGCGCGTGCCCATGGCGCAAGGGCGGAGCTTTCTGCCCGAAGAGGACGGCCCGGGCGCGATGCCCGTGGCCATCCTCGGCAACAATTTTTGGCAGCGTCACTTCGCCGAAAAGGCCGAAGCTCTCGGTTCCTCCGTGGTTCTGGACGGCAAGCGTTACACCATTGTTGGTATCGCTCCCGCAAGCTTCAAGTTGTTCGGAGAAGAGCCGGAAATCTATACGCCGGTAGGGCAAGACACTGCGAAATATGTGTGGAATCGGGCAGCGCATCCGATGCATGTCGTGGCTCGGCTTCATCCAGGCGCGACGCTCTCCCAAGCGCAAGCCGAGTTGACGCTGCTCGGTCGTCATTTGGCCCAGCAGTTCCCGGACACAAATGCCGGACGCACTTTTCAAGTAAAGCCGCTGCGGCCCAACGTCGGAAATGTTGGATCGACGCTGTGGCTTCTGCTTGGAGCGGTGAGCCTCGTTCTCTTGGTTGCCTGCGTCAATGTCGCCAGCCTGTTGCTCGCTCGTGCCGTTTCGCGGGAGCGTGAACTTGCCATGCGTGTGGCCCTCGGAGCCAGCCGTGGCCGGCTGGTGCGCCAGTGCCTGACCGAAAGCGCGATGCTAGGACTTTCCGGCGGATTGCTCGGCGTGCTTATCGCCGCGGACGGCGTTCGTCCCTTTGTACGGATCTGGCCGGGGGCTTTGCCGCGCGCGGAAGAAGTTCAGCTCGATTGGCGCGTGCTCCTCTTTGCCCTCGGCGTTTCCCTGCTGAGCGGGCTTCTGTTTGGACTCGCCCCGGCCCTGCGCGCGCCTTTCCGCAATCTGGATCAGAAGCTGCGAACGGGCGCGCGCAGCATCGCGGGCAGCTCGCGGCGTCTGCACAGTATCTTCGTGATTTCCGAAATCGCCTTCGCCATCATCCTCTTGGTTTCCGCCGGAATGCTTGGGCGAGCTCTGCTTCGCCTCTCCTCTCTCGATCCCGGGGTGGACGTCAGCAACGTGCTCGTCACTCGTATGGCGCTTTCGCCCGCGACACTGGCCGATCCCGCAAAAACGCGTGCTGCTTGGAACGAAGTGCTCGCTCGCGGTCGCGCCGTGCCCGGCGTGCAGTCCATCGCCACGGTCGATACGTTTCCCATGCGCTCGGGCGACAATGAAGAAGGCTACTGGACCAGCGCCGATGTGCCGCCCGCGAACAAGTTGCCGTTCGCTTTGTTGACCAGCGTCTCTCCGGACTATCTGAATGTCATGCGTATCCCCTTGCGCCGGGGACGATTCTTCGATGCTCACGATACGCTCGAAAGCACCCCCGTTATCGTGATTGATGAAGTCCTGGCGCGGAACGCCTTCGGCGCTCTGGATCCCGTCGGAAAGCGCCTCTGGATTCCGGACATGGGCTATGGCGGCAACGTTTTCGAAATAGTGGGCGTGGTGGGCCATGTCCGGCACTGGGGGCTTGCCGGCGACGATCAAGCCAAGATCCGCGCGCAGATTTATTATCCCTTTGCCCAGCTTCCCGATAATTTCATGCACCGCTGGTCGGAGCTGATGTCGATTGCCGTGCGCACCGAAATTCCTCCGTTGGGTGTCCTCCCATCCCTGCGCAGCGAATTGAAAGGTGTTGCCGGCGATCAAGTTCTCTACGAGGTCCGCACCATGGAGCAGCTCGCCAGTGAGTCACTCGCGGAGCAACGCTTCCTGTTTCTACTCTTCGGCGTCTTCGCCGCCCTGGCTTTGCTGCTCGCGTGTATCGGCATTTACGGCGTGCTGGCTTACTTGACCGGACAGCGCGTGCCGGAAATCGGCGTGCGCATGGCGCTTGGCGCCACCGCTGGCGATGTCATACGTATGGTCTTCCGGCAAAGCCTTGGAATGATTTTCGTTGGAGTCGGGGTGGGCACGCTCGCCGCCTTGATAGCAGGACGCTTGCTAGTGCATACGGTAGAGGGCATGCAGTCCACGGAGCTATCCACTTTCATCATTACGATTCCCATCTTGGTTGTTGCCGCGCTGTTGGCCAGCTTTGCACCCGCTCGCCGCGCCAGCCGCGTCGATCCCATGAGCGCCCTCCGCCAGGAGTAATAGATAGCCAGTCCTTGGTCGATAATGAAATCCGCCGGGTTTCCGGGAGCCGATTGCTCCTCAATTTTTTTTGCAAATTTCCTGCAAAATTTCCCTTGACTTTCTCTAAAAACGTGATATACTTATCTTTGTAGATACCTGTGCCTCGAGTGCCGGAGCACGTTTACCGCGAGCGTAGTCGAAGGGCTCCCGGTTTCTTGCGTCTATGGCCTCCGGCCGGTCACAATCGCCCCAAACAAGCAAAATCGCACCCTTTAGAATCAATAGCTTACGAATTGCAAATTCTGTAAGCCCCTTATTTTGATATTCATGCAAATTGGTGGGGGGGTAGGGGGTCTGGCAGAGCGGTTAGCCAGCTCGTCTTTCTTGCAGCGCCATGAAACAGGCGCAGCGACAATCACGGACTTACGCTCCCACCAGATTCTACCCGGCCGGAACTGACTTCGAGCTTTGCCTAACCAAGTAAATTCTCAGTCGTCAGACCCGCTGAGCACCGCCGCTCGCGTGGAATCGCGGATCACCAGTTCCGGATTCATCTTGTGCCGCGAAATACTCCAATCGCGCTTTTCCAACCCGGCATTGACCCCCTCCATGACGATGTTAACCGCCAGGCTTCCCATGGCCTCCAGCGGCTGCCGCACCGTCGTCAAAGACGGCGCGGAAAGCGAGGACAGCGGCACATCGTCGAAACCCACTACGGAGCAATTGTCCGGCACTTTCACGCCCGCTTTGGTTAGCGCCCGGATCGCCCCCAGCGCCGTCAAGTCGTCGAAGGCCATCAACGCCGTGAACCGTTTCTTCCGCTGCAGCAATTCTTCCGTGAACCGGAATCCGCCCTCGAAACCCGAGTTGGGGTCAAAGGAATCCGGCAATTGCAAAACCAGCGCCGGATCGATCGCCATTCCCGCCGAGTGCGCGAATTTCTGTATCCCTTTCCACCGCGGTGCGCTGTCGATCAGCATTTTGGGGCCGCGGATGAAAGCGATCTTGCGGTGCCCCAGTTGGTGGAGATGTTCCAGCGCGAGCCGCCCACCCGCCTCGTTGTCCACCATCACCGAGCTGACGGAGTTCCCCGGCATCTCCCAGCCGATGGTTGCCGCGGTAATGTTTCTCTTGCTCAGGTCCGCCAGAAGTTGGATGTCCACGAACAGCCAGTTGGCCACCACGATCAACGCCTCGACGTGATGCTCGAGCAGCATCTCCAGGTAGCGCTCGAACCGGGTTCTCTGGTTGTGGGCGTCGGCGAAAATCTGGATGTACGAGGATTGATACAGCGTGTTTTCAATGCCTCGCAAGACCGGCGTGCAAAACGGATCGGTAATATCGAAGAACATCACTCCCACGCTGTGGCTTCGCTTGCTGCGAAGAAAACGCGCCATGGCGTTCGGCCGGTAGCCCATCTTCTTCGCCACTTCTTCAATGCGTTTTTTCGTGGCCGGCGCGATGTACCGCGCCAGGGGCGCATTGTTCAGCACGATCGAAACCGTGGCGGGAGAGAAGCCGCTGGACTTTGCGACATCCCTCATCGTGATGGTCTGATTTTCTCCGCTTTGCCGTTTCACGCCCGCGCCCCCGGAGGGACTATCATCCGGTGTTTGCGGCTCGAATTGCAATGTCGGTGGCTTCACGAGATCGCGTTCGTTCTACTCGGCGGGTGCTTCAAACGACATGGTTTTGCGGAAACCGGATGTTTTCCAGGCCCCGTAAATCAGCCCCACGGCAACCCACACGGCGCCAAGCTTTTTTGCCGGCATACTGAGCTGCAGAAAAATGTATCCGCAAATTCCAAACCCGAGCAGCGGCCAGAGCACCGGCCACGCCGTTTTTCGCTCCGCGTGGAGGAAGTAACGCACAAATGCCGCGGCGTTTACGCCCATGAAAGCGATGAAGGCTCCAAAGTTGAGCATCTCCGCGCCGCGTTCATAGGAGAGAAAAAACGAACCGGTGAGCGCAATCGCGCCGATCAAAATCACGTTGTTTGCGGGAATTTGCCGCTTCGCTTCGATCTTGCCGAAAAAGCCCTTGGGTAGCGCGTCGTTGCGGCCCATGCCGTATAGCAGGCGCGCGGCCGCCAACTGCGCTCCCATTCCGGAGCCGATATTCGCGATCAGCATCGTGAAATTCAGCAACTGAAACAGGAAAAAGCCGCCCGCTTGCTTCGCCACCAGCGGAAACGCCGACTCCACTTGTTCCGCGGGAAACGGCTTGGAGCCCCACACGAGCTGCGCCGCATATACTTCCAGCGAGGACAAAACCCCCGTCACCACGCACACCAGCACGGTAGCCAGCAGGATGTTTCTCCGCGGGTTCTCCACTTCTTCCGAGAACGTCGAAATCGCGTCGAAGCCGATGTACGTAAGTACCGCGATGGAAGTGCCGTGGAAAATGGAATTCAGATTGAATGTCGCCGGATTGTAAAACGGCCGCGAAAAGAATCCCGTCCCATATTCATGCAAGCCCAGCAAAAACCGGATCACAAATCCGAAAAACACGATTACCACGATGGTCATCCCGGCGGCCAGCACGTCGTTGATCCGTGCCGAAGTCTTCACGCCTCGAAGGTTGAGCGTGGTAAAAGCTGTTGCATAGAAAATTGCCAGAGCCCAGTACGGCACTCCCGGCAAAATGTTCTGCGTCAGTTTGCTGCACAGGATCGTGCAGATCAGCGGGTTAAGGATGTAGTCCATGACCATCGCCCAGCCCGTGAGGTAGCCGAGCCCAGGGTGAATTTCCTGGCCGACGTAGGTGTACGCTGACCCCGCGCTGGGATACACGCGCGCCAGCATTCCGTAACTGATGGCCGTGAACAGCATCGCCACCATGGCGATCAGGATGGTGGTCACCACGTGCCCGCCCGCCGCGTTATTCACGATGCCGTACAGCCCCATCGGAGCGATTGGTTGGATGATGACGATGCCGATGATGACCAGGTTCCACAGCGTCAGCGAACGCTTCAGGCGTGGCCCTGAAGTCGCGGTGGTTTCGTCGCTCAAGCAATTCTCCTTTTTCTTGAGGAACTGCCGTTCGAGCCCGGCGTCACTGTAGCATGTGGGCGAGCAAACTCTTCCAACGGCGCCGCCGCGCGCCGCGTCGTAATTCAGTTGTATTCAATCGTTTCAATGCTGACAGCGTGCGCAATCTTGCGCGCCCGCGCAACTGCAAAAGTTTCCTCTTCGCTCCCGCTTACCCCGGTTGGATTTCAAATGTCACTTTTTGTCCTGCACTTTCGTACAGGTCGCGAATTCCACAGCACGGTATCTCTTGTCTCACGCGCTTCTCGAGTCTCCGGCAACGGAAAGGCCTCTCGCGTAGTCTAATAGAGTAGAGAATCAACGCGGAGTGCAAAGGAATTTCGGGACAATCCATGGGCGAGGCTCCTCTCAAAAACGGCCGCAGCAACACCACCATCTTCCTGGCGCATTTCGGCGTCTTTCTTTTCGTGGTTCTCGCCGCCTCCTGGCTGCGCCGTATCACCCTGCAGCCCGACGCGATTTTGCAGGGCTATCTGCAGGTCATCAGTGGCCTTCTCGCTTTTGTTTTCGCCGCCGTTACCCTGGTCCGCTTCCAGGGAACCCAAGACCGCATTTCACTGATTCTCGGCGCCGGGTTTCTCCTTTCCGGAGCGGTTCTCACGGCCACCAGCGTTCTCTTTTTTCAATTTCTTCCGGATGCCTCTCTGCGGCTCCTTTGGGCCCCCGTCGCTTGGTGGCTTGGCCGCATGGTCCTGGCGCTTTTGCTTGTCGTGGCGCTCCTGGTGGAGCGCTTCCTCCCGCGTTCGCGGCATCCGCGCGGCGAAATTGCCGGCGCTCTGCTGACCGTAATCGCCTTGACCTACGTGCTCGCGGCAGCGCTTCGCGGACTGCCCCCGGAAGTCTCCCGGCATCCCGGCGCATTCTTCCCCAATCCGGAGCAGTTGCTGCCCGGCGCCGTTTTCCTCGTGAGCCTCGTCTGGTTCCGCAGGCGCTTGTCCGTTGAAGATTCCGCCTTCGATCGCACCATTTATGCGGCCACCTGGCTGAATGTCGCCGCGCAGCTCTCGGCCGCTCAGTCCGCCCGCTTGCTGGACGCTCCTTTTGTTTTCGCCCAGGCGCTCATGGTCTTGGGCTACACCGTCGCGCTGGGCGGCGCACTTTTCGAAAATGCGCGGCTATTTGAACAAGTTCACCATTTGGCCGTCAGTGATCCGCTCACCGGCCTGGCCAATTACCGCCGCCTGCTCGATGTCCTTGAAAGCGAAACGGAGCGCACCGATCGCACCGGCCGGCCTTTTTCCGTGCTGCTTCTCGACCTCGATGGTTTGAAATCCATTAACGACGGCTACGGCCATCTCGTCGGCAGCCGCGCCATCTGCCGCCTCGCCGATATTCTCCGCGTTCACTGCCGCGCCGTCGATACCGCCGCGCGCTACGGCGGCGACGAATTTGCCCTGGTTCTTCCGGAGTCGCACGAGGAGGAAGCACGCCGCGTCGCAAATCGCATCCGCGAGGTCATGGCCAATGATGATGAACCGCCTCGTCTTTCCGCGAGCATTGGCATATCCATTTACCGCGGTGACGGCCAGCGAATCGAGAAACTCCTCTCGGAAGCGGACAAGGATCTTTACGCAGAAAAAGCCAAGCGGGGAAAGCGCGCCGCAACCGCGCCGTCTCCCCGCGGCCGAACTCCCAAAACCTGAAATTCGGGACGGTTAGTATATCCCGGCCCATCCTTCCGCTATTTCTTTTCCGCGGATTCGCGGAGCTTGGCGGCAAATTCGGGATAGTCCTTCCGGATGGCATCCGCGAACTCAGTCTTCATTTTCCCGCGGTCGGCCGCGGGCCAAAGATCAAGCTCTTTCATGGCTTCATCAAATCTCCCGCAGAACACGCATTGCAACGCCCGCGAAAGCAGCGCGCTCACGGTATCTTCGTTGTCCCCGTCTCCACTCCCAGTCGTTTTCAGTTTCTTCAGGTTGTCGGGCGTTAGCAGGAGTTGCTCGGCTTTGTAGTCTTCAGAGGCTTCGCTCAAAATATTACCGCAGAATTCCGGCGTGGCGTCCGCCAGTTTTCCTTCGCGGACGCGCAGAACTTTCACGGCAAACGGAATTCGCGCCATCGAAGTGAAGCCGTAAGGCCCGGGAGTCACCTTCCAGATTTCCATCTTTCCGTCCTTGTCTTTCTTAAACTCAATGCGGCCTTGCATGGGAATCTCGAAGAGCTTATGCGGCTTCGGTGAAAGCGAAAAAACAATATAGCCCCAGCAACAGTGGTTTCCACCGCCGGTGTCGGTTCGAAAGACAACATCGGGCTGGCCGTCTCCATCAAAATCCTTGCCGGTTTGCGCTTCATCGAGCACCACGCTGTATCCGTTGGTGCGAAACACGACCTGGCCCGCGCTGTTATAGATGGCGCCGGTGCATTTTTCTTCGACCGCTTCCGGATTACGTGCAGGCCCCAGAGAGATTTCATAGCCATCGCAAAGCTTCTTTCTCTGCGGATGGTTGTCGCTTTCCCGGTAACAGGAAATTTTGTCCTCCGCTCTCTGCGCTTGAAGCGTCGGTGAAAAGCAAACAGCAAAAATCAGCAAGACCATTATCCGGCGCATGAATGCACCCCCTTTTCGTGAATCTTAGAAAACCGCGCGATTCTGCGTTCTCGCCTTGGTTGTCAGCGAAAACCGCGGCTCCGGTTCGGCTCGGTCCAGCATTCTCCTAGTCACATATTCCCCCAAGGCTGGTCCATGCTTGAACCCGTGGCCCGAACCGCCGCCTACAAACCAGACATTTTCCATTCCGGGATGCTGGTCAATCAGAAAATCTCCATTCGAGGTGTTTTCATACTGGCACACTCGAGTTTCCACGATTGGAGCATCCTTCAGAGCTGGGAACCGCCGCTCCACATACGCTCGAACTCTTTCTCTCATGACGGGCGTGACGATCCGGGACTGCGTGTCCGGATCGACACGCTCCCCATGCTCGTCATACGCAATCTTCAGTCCACGGCATTCAATATCCGGCATGCCGTAGAAAAGATCCTGCTGAAACAACCATGTTGGCAGCGCGGGTGGTACAAACCGCGTGTCGCCGGCGGGCACGCCAAAGAAGAAAACTTCCTGTCGGGTGGGGAAGATCCGTGCTCCGAGAATTTCCGGAAATACCTTGCCCAGCCATGCGCCGCAAGCGAAAACAAATTGCTCCGCGCTGATCCGCTCACCCTGGCTGGTTTCAACCTGTTCCAGTCTTCCCGAACCTGCTGGCTTGAGAATCTGAGCGCTGTAATACTGCACGCCCAGCCGCAGCGCGTCTTCTACCAGCGCGGCCACTGCGCGGCGCGCCAGCAGAACACCGCTCTGAGGTTCGAGAATCCCTACTTTTACGTCTTCAAAGGATACTTGTGGATATTTTCTTTCGAGTGCCGCACGATCGAATTCATCGAAAGGCACCTTGCAACGCCTCAATGTCGCAGACGTACGCCGCAATTGAGAATCGTCTTCACCTCCCAGCCAGAGCACGCCGGTTTCATGAAAGAGCGGCACTTTCGAAGCCACAAAAAACCTCTTCCATTGTTCCAGAGATCGCTGCGCCGAGAGGGTGTAGAGTTCATCTGCGCCGTAGCCCATTCGAATGATGCGTGATTCGCCTCCGGAGCTGGACCGCGAATGCGCTGGACCGTAGGCATCGATCAGCACCACGCGCTGGCCTCGCTTGGCAAGGTGCCACGCGGTCCACGAGCCGAAGACGCCCGCTCCAATCACTGCAACGTCGAATGTTTTTTGACCGCTCATGGCCCCAGCATCCTATCGTAACCGGTGCTCCCGCGAAAAACGCTTCCGTCCAAGAGCTTGTAGCGATAGCATTACTCGTTTTGTGCCAATGTCACCGGAGGTGAGTGTGACCGTTTCCCGTCGTCGCGTTCTTTACTTAACCTGTGCTTTTGTTTTTCTATTCCTGACTACACTGCCCTTGCAGGCACAAAAAGCTGAACCATCCGCGGCGGCAAGTCCCATCGACCCCAAAACCTACGGCGGAATGAAATGGCGCCTCATCGGGCCATTTCGCGGCGGACGCGTACTTACGGTCACCGGCGTTCCCACCCAGCCGAACACTTACTATTTTGGGGCGGTGGCCGGCGGCGTTTGGAAAACCACGGACGGCGGCGTTTCCTGGGATCCGCTCTTCGACAAGCAGACAACCTCATCGATTGGCGGCATCGCGGTGTCGGATTCCGACCCCAATGTGATTTACGTGGGCACGGGCGAGGCGTGCATTCGCGGCAACATCTCTTTCGGTGACGGCGTCTATCGTTCGAACGACGGCGGCAAAACCTGGAACAACGTTGGATTGAAGGACACGCGCCACATCGGCAAGGTCATCGTCCATCCCACGAATCCCGATGTGGCGTTCGTCGCGGCTCTGGGCCACGCTTACGGCGCGAATACGGAGCGCGGGATTTTCCGCACGCGCGACGGCGGCAAGGCGTGGGAGAAAGTTTTGTACTTCGACGACCGCACCGGCGGCATCGACATTGTTTTCGATCCGCAGAACTCGCACGTGCTTTTCGCAGCGATGTGGGAAGGCTACCGCACGCCGTGGACGCTCAACAGCGGCGGCGACAAGGACGGGCTGTACCGTTCGAACGACGACGGCACTACCTGGAAGCGCGTGGAAGGCAACGGCATGCCCGAAGGCCCGCTGGGAAAAATCGGCGTGGCCGTTTCCGGGGCCGATTCGAATGTCGTTTACGCGCTGATTGAAGCGAAGAAAGGCGGTCTTTACCGCAGCGATGACGGCGGGACGAACTGGACGCTCATCAACGACGATCACCGTTTCCGGCAACGCGCCTGGTATTTCACGCACATTTGGGCCGACCCCAAGGATTCCAACAAGGTGTACATCGCTAACACCGGGCTGTTCCGGTCGAACGACGGCGGCAAATCGTTTGAACGGCTCAATGCACCGCACGGCGACCATCACGGGCTGTGGATCGATCCGCACAATCCCAATCGCCTGATCAACGGCAACGACGGCGGAGCGACGATTTCCATCGATGGCGGGAAGAATTGGTCGACTCAGATGAATCAGCCGACGGCGCAGTTCTACCACGTGACGGCCGACAACGACTTTCCGTACCGCGTGTACGGTACGCAGCAGGACAATTCTTCCGTTGGCATCGCCACTGCCAGCGACCGCGGGTACATCGACCGCGCCGACTGGGATGCCGTGGGCGGAGGCGAGAGCGGCTATGTCGCCGTGGACCCGCGCGATTCGCACATCGTTTATGCCGGCTCCTACTTCGGGTACATCACGCGGCTCGATCGCCGCACAAATCAGGTGCAAAACATCCAGCAGTGGCCGCTCGATCCCGATGGCGAAAACGCTGCGGTGCAGAAGTACCGCTACACCTGGACGATGCCGATCGTATTTTCTCCGCACGATCCCAACGTTCTGTATCACTCTTCGCAGTTCCTCTTCCGTTCGAAAGATGGCGGTCATTCCTGGGAAACCATCAGCGCGGACCTCACGCGCAACGACAAATCGAAGCAACAAGATTCCGGCGGCCCCATTACCAAAGACCAGGCCAGCATCGAGTTTTACGATTTGATCTTCACGGTCGCGGAATCTCCAAAACAAAAGGGCTTGATTTGGGTGGGCACCGACGATGGCTTGATTCAGCTTACGCGCGACGATGGCAAGACGTGGAGCAACGTCACTCCGAAAGGTTTTCCCGAATGGGCGATGATCAGCTTGATCGAGCCGTCGCTGTTCGAGGCGGGCACGGCCTACGCCGCTGTTGACGCCCACAAGCTCGACAATTTCAAGCCTTACATTTTCAAAACCACGGACTTCGGCAAAACCTGGTCGGCCATCACCACCGGTCTGCCGGACGGCTCCTACGTTCACGCTGTTCGCGAAGATCCCAAGCGCAAAGGGCTGCTGTATGCGGGGACGGAAACAGGCGCGTGGGTTTCCTTTGATGACGGCGCGCACTGGCAGGCGCTCCAGCTCAATCTGCCGACAACTCCGGTCCACGACCTCATCATTCACGGTGACGACTTGGTCGTGGCCACTCATGGACGCGCGTTCTGGGTGCTCGACGACATCAGCCCGTTGCGCCAAGCGAACGCCTCGATTGCCGGCGAAGAGGCGCACCTGTTCACATCTCGAGCGGCCATTCGCACGCGCATGGGGCGCGCCCGGCGGCGCCGCTACGCCATCGGAGAAAATCCGCCCGACGGCGCGGCGATATACTATTACTTGAAAGACGAGCCCAAGGAGCACATCAAGCTGGAGTTGCTGGACGCCCAGGGCAAAGTCATCCGCGCGTTCAGCAGCGAGGAAAAGAAAAAAGACGGTGCATCCGACGAATGGGAAAGAGATGAAGCCGAGGAACACATCCCCGCGAAGGCCGGGATGAATCAATTTACTTGGGACTTGCGCTACGAACCTCCCAAGAAAATTCCGGCTGCGATTTATGACGAAGGCGAGCCGAGCGGCCCGCTCGTTCTTCCGGGCAACTATCAGGTGCGCTTGACCGTAGGAGCGAAGAATTTCAACGCTCCACTTGCGGTGACCATGGATCCACGCGTCAAGACGTCTGCGGAGGACTTGCGCAAACAGTTCGACCTGATGCTGCGAATGCGGGACCGCGAGGACGAAATGAACAAAGCCATCCTGGCGATCCGCGACCTTCGCGGCCAGTTGCAGGCGCTTGAAAAGCGCCTCGGTTCAAACGAACCGGCAAAGGCACTTGTCACCGCTTCCGGCGATCTGCGCAAGAAAATCGGCGCCATCGAGGAAGAACTCATCCAGGTGAATTCGAAAGCCAGCGAAGATGAATTGAATTACCCGACAAAGCTCAACAGCAAACTAGGGTACCTGCAAAACGCGGTGGATAGCGCCGACGCGCAGCCTACCGAAGCGGAACTCGGCGTCTATGCCGAACTCGATCTGCAACTCGAATCGCAGCTCGCGAAGTGGCGCGAGGTACTTGCGAAAGATGTCCCGGCGTTCAACGACACCATGCAGAAAAACAATGTCCCGCTCATCGCCCCGTCCGCGGCCAAAGCCAACTGATTTTGGCGTCCGCGGCCCCTTTGGAGTGCGGCGGCTTGCTGCCGCCTTTCTGTCGGCCACGACTTCCTGGGCTAAACAAGCGTCAGTGCGGCCGGAAAAAGCGGGAGCAAGCTCCCGCACTCCAAGTGGCTAGCGCCTGAATGCAGCTGCTATTGGCGCGGCCCAGTGTGAGAGGTGGTTGAGCGATTTGGTGTGCGTGGGGTCGAGGTGCAGCGGCGTGATGGAAACGGCGCCGGAAAAAATCGCGGCGTAATCCGTGTCCGGCTCGACGTTTTTGTCGAGTTTTTGTTCGTACAGCCAGAAGTAGCTGCGGCCGCGTGGATCTTTTCCTTCAGTGAGCTGGTTGCGAGTGATCTTTTGCGATTGCCGCGTGAACTTCACGGCGCCGTTCCACGGCTCCGGCACGTTCACGTTGAGCAAAACCTGGTCCGGTAATCCTTCTTTTAAAATCATTTCCGCCGCGGCGCGGGCCACGCCCGCGGAGTTTTCAAATTTCACTTTTTCTTTTTTCGAGCACAGCGACATTGCCACGGACGGAATGTGATGCAGCGCGCCTTCGCGCGCCGCTCCCACGGTGCCCGAGTAGTAGACGTTTTCTCCTAAATTCGCGCCGTGATTGATACCGGAAATCACCATGTCCGGCCTTTCCGGCAAGAGTTTGTGCAGCGCCACGATCACGCAATCCGCCGGCGTCCCATCGATGGCCCACTCGCGCTCCGCGATTTGATTGCAAACGATTGGCTGCCGCAGCGTCAACGATTGAGCCGTGCCGCTCTGTTCCCGGCTCGGCGCCACGATGCTCACCGTGGCAAATCCCTCCAGCGCCGCCGCCAGCGCGCGAAGGCCTTCCGCTTGATATCCGTCGTCGTTTGTCAGAAGAATGTGAGGCATGGGCAACTATTTTCGAAGCTTTGTTCTTTCAAAACAACCAGAGTAAACAGTTTATTGCCTATGGCAGAGAGAAGCAGCTTTTCGGTGTCCGGAGAAGAAATGGTCGGGACGACTGGATTTGAACCAGCGACCTCACGCACCCCAAGCGTGCGCGCTACCAGGCTGCGCTACGTCCCGACCGGTAAGCTGACCGCGACAGGCCAACGAAATCAGAAGGCCGAATCGGGTGAGGGAATCAGCACCTCCAAGGTATCACCGCCGTTCGAGCAGCGTCAAGAAAGCTCGAAGCGTATCGCGCAGATCGAGCAGCATCTTGCGGCTCAGAAGCTGGGCGGCCCCTTCGGCTGCATGACCGGCGCTGCGGCTCTCGGTTTCTGTGGCACCCTCGTGCCCGCGGAGATACCGGCGCGCGCCCGCGATGGTGAAACCTTCGTCGTAGAGCAGGCGCTTGATGCGGAAGACCATGTCCACATCATCCTGGCGGTAAAGCCGGAGGCCGCCGGGGCTTTTCAGCGGCTCGAGCATGGGGAATTCGGTTTCCCAGTAACGAAGGACGAACGGTTTCAAGTCCGCCAGGCGGCTGACTTCGCCGATGCGGTAGAGTTTTTTCTCCGTGGCGACTTGCGCGGCTGTGCCGTTGGTTGGCATCGGAAAAGCCCTGTCGGGAGGGCGATGCCGTTATCGTAGCAGTTTGCGCCTGATTGATGTAGAGGGAAGCATTCATTGGTCACGGTCGGAGCCGCCGCCGGAGGACCTCTTCTCGCGTTTGCGGAGACGCTGGATGAAGCGGACGGGCGTGCCAACGTAGTCGAATTTGGCGCGAAGCTGGTTTTCCAGAAAGCGCTGGTAGCTGAAGTGCAGCGGCTCTTTCTGGTTGGTAAAGATGAGGAACGTGGGGGGCGCGATTTTCGCCTGCGTCATGTAGTAAATTCGCACGGGGCGAGCCTTCGGCGTGGTGCCGCGCTGCAAGTCGACTTCATCCTTGAGCCAATTGTTCAAAACCGGCGTGGCGATGCGGCGGCGGCGCGCTTCCCAGCATTGATTGATGAGCGGATAGAGTTTGTCCGCGCGGTCGCCGGTTTTCGCGGAGAGAAAGACGATCGGCGCGTAGCTCAGGAATTTCAATTTGGCGCGGATCATTTTTTCGTAGTCAAACATCAAGCGTCCGGAATCAAAGTTTTCCGGTTTGTGGCGTTCGCCGGGAGCGCGCTTGGATTTGCCTTTTGCCGTGGCCGCATCGCGTGAGGCGGCGTCGCGCGCGGCGACGACCGCGAGATCCCACTTGTTGATGACGATGACGACGGAGCGGCTGGACTCTTCGGCGTAGCTGGCGATTTGCGCGTCGCCCTGGGTGACGCCCTGTTCGCCGTCGACGACGAGCAGCGCCACGTCGCAGCGTTCCAGGCCACGGCGGGCCATGACTACACTGAGTTTTTCCGCGACCAGGGTAGTTTTGCCCTTGCGGCGAATTCCGGCGGTATCCACAAAACGATACGCGCGGCCATCACGGGAAATCTCCGTATCCACGTTGTCTATGGTGGTACCCGGAATGGGCGAGACGATGGAGCGTTCTTCGCCAACCATGCGGTTCAGCAGCGTGGATTTGCCGACGTTGGGCCTGCCGATGATTGCGACTTCGATGGTGTCGGGCTGTTTTTCTTCCTCGACGGAGGCGACAACGCTGACTTGCGCGAGCGCTTCGTCGAGAAGGTCGTCCACGCCGGTGCCATGCTCGGCCGCGATCGGAAAGACGGGAACGCCGATGCGATGGAAAACGGCGGCGTTGGATTCCTGCGACATGGAGTCGACCTTGTTCACAGCGATTACAAACGCTTTGCCGGTGGTGCGCAGGAGCCGTGCCAATTCTTCATCGAGCGGCGTAAGGCCGGCCTGGCTGTCCACCACCAGGACGAGCAACGCGGCTTTTTTGATCGCCACATGCGCTTGGCGCAGGATTTCCTGCGGAATCAGCGCTTTGTCGTCCGGGACGATCCCGCCCGTATCGACGATTTCCAGCGCGCGGCCCCGCCACTCCGCCTTGCCGTAGATGCGGTCACGGGTGATGCCTGGCTCGTTGGTGACAATCGAGCGGCGCGTGCCGGTCAAGCGATTGAAGAGCGTGGACTTGCCCACGTTGGGGCGGCCGACGATCACCAGAGATGGGAGAAGATCCGCCATAAACTCCTGGGCCGGGCACACTGTGGGTCTCCGGCATGTTGCGCAATCTTCCAATGTAGCGCATTCGAGCCGCAGCAGGAAGCCGAGCGCTTGGGGGTGCCGGATTCCACACAACAGTATTTCCGTTCCCTTTCCTGTTCTGGACTCCCTCCGGTAATCTCAGCGCATACGGCATGACAATTTTTTGTTAGCTGCTCGCGGAATTTGAGAAGAATTTCCGAAAGACAGGGAGGGTCGTGTGCGTGCGAGATCGTACAAGCTCGTTACGGTTTTTCTCGCTTGGATAATTTTGCTCCCGGCTGCCGCTGTTGGCCAGGATAAAATAGTCCTCGTGGAAACCGGTTCCAGCATGCCCGAACCGCTCTATAAGGAATGGAACGACGAATTCCACAAACAACAGCCCTCCACGGAAATTCGTTACATGGCCACGGGAACGGGAGAGAGCGCCAGGAACATTCTTGCAGGTTCCGGCGATCTCGGGGGCGGGGACGCCCCGATTCCGGAATCCCAACTGCGGGCCGCGGGCCAATCGATTGTGGAATTGCCCGCCGTCTTGATCGGGATTGTCATCATCTACGAACTGCCCAACGTGAAGGGCGAGCTCAAGCTCGCGGGGCCGGTGCTGGCGGGCATTTTTCTCGGGAAAATAAAATCGTGGAACGACCCGGCAATCGCCAGGCTCAACCCGAACATGAATTTGCCGCAGCTTTCCATTCACCTTCTTCACCGCAACGAGGGCAAGGGCTCCAATTACATTCTTTCCGACTATCTAGCCAAGGTAAGTCCCGAATTCCTTGCCTCGGCCGGGCGCAGCGAATCGCCGAAATGGCCGGTGGGCCAGGCATTCCAGCGCTCGCAGGATCTGATTGCAAAGCTGCGCGGCACGCCGGGCGCGATCGGGTACACGGAACTAAACCTGGCCGCTGCCTCGGCCGTGCGCATGGCCAGCATCAAGAATGCCGCGGGTGAATTCGTCAGGCCTTCCGCAAATTCGATCGCCGCGGCCGCCACCGCCAGCGGGAACAAAATGAACAACGATTTCCGCGTCTCGCTCACCAACGCGCCCGGAAAAGAAACTTATCCTATCAGCAGTTTCACGTGGTTTTATGTCCCTGTCACCGCCAAGGACTCTGGCAGGGGCAGCGCGGTGGTCGGCTACTTGAAGTGGGTCTACAGCAGCGGACAAAAAATCGCTCAGGAAAAGGGCTACGCGATTTTGCCACCGGAAGTCCTGGAAAAAGTCGTGGCCAGGACCGCAACTATTCGTTGAATTGGAATCACAAACAGCTACACGTTTAGAGTGAGACTCACCAGGTCCGCCCGTGTGGGTGGCGGAAGTGGCGGCAGCTTCGAGCGGTCGACCGGGTGATAGAGCGTGTCGCGCTCGACGGGAACGCAGCCGGCGGCGCGGATTAGGCGTTCCAATTCGTTCCGCGGCGTGAACTCGGACGTTTTCGCGCCAGCGTCGTGGTAAATCTTTTCTTCAACTACCGTGCCATCGAGGTCGTTAGCGCCGAAGCGGAGCGCGATCTGCGCGATGCTCGGCGAGAGCATGATCCAGTACGCCTTGATGTGCTCGAAATTGTCGAGCAGCAGGCGCGACACAGCGATGTTGCGCAGGTCTGCGTAACCTGTCGGCTTTGGAATGTGCGAGAGCGCGGTGTTGTCCGGATGAAACGCCAGCGGGATAAACGCCACGAAGCCATGCGTCTCGTCCTGCAGCTCGCGCAGTTTGACGAGATGATCGACGCGCTCTTCTTCCGTTTCTACGTGCCCGTAGAGCATCGTGGCGTTCGAACGCAGCCCGATTTCATGCGCTTGCCGCGCAATGTTGAGCCACATCTGCCCGCTGACCTTGTGATCGCAGATAATCCGCCGCACCCGCGGATGAAAAATTTCCGCTCCGCCGCCTGGCAGCGAATCAACTCCCGCTTCTTTCAGCTTGAGCAGCGTTTCTTTGGTCGACAGCTTGGCGATGCGCGCAAAGTAGCCCACCTCGACCATCGTGAAGGCCTTCAGGTGCACACCCGGGCAGCGTTGCTTCAGCCCGCGAATCATCTCCAGAAAATATTCGAACGGCAAATCCGGGTGTAGGCCGCCGACGATGTGGAATTCCAGCGCGCCTTCGCGCGCGCCCTGCTCGGCGCGTGCGTATATTTCTTCCAGTGAAAAGTTGTAAGCCCCCGGCGCGTTGGGGTCGCGGCCAAAGGCGCAGAGCTTGCAATGAGCGACGCAGATGTTGGTCGGATTGATGTGCCGGTTGACGTTGAAATACGTGACGTTGCCGTGCCGTTTCTCGCGCACGTGATTGGCCAGCCAGCCAACGGCTAGCAGGTCCGGCGAGCGATATAGCGTGATGCCGTCGTCCATGCCCAAGCGCTCGTCGGCAAGCACTTTCTCGGCGATCGGCCTCAACCGCTGATCAGTAATCGTCAATTCGCTCATTTGCAATCCGCCAAAGTTTTCAAACGCGCCAAACGGCCGCCGCCGCGCCCCAGAACAACAAGAACAACATACTAATATAGCCGTTCACGGTGAAAAACGCAGCGTCCAGCTTGCTCAAGTCGTCCGCTTTGACAAGGGAATGCTCGTAAGCCAGCAAAGTGGAGACAACCGCGATGCCCGCCCATGCAGGCCATGGCAATCCAAAGCTGACCGCCAGCCAGCCGAGAAGCGCAATCACGCCGATGTGCATCCCCCCTGCGATCAGCAGCGCCTTGGCAATACCGAATTTCTTGGGCACGGAGAAAAGCCCCGCGCGCCGATCGTAGTCAATATCCTGGCACGCGTAGAGCACGTCAAACGCGCCAACCCAGAGCGTAACTGCCGCGCAAAGAATGAGCATGCGCGGATCGAGGCTTCCCGTAATGGCGATCCAAGCGGCGGCCGGCGAAATGCCCAGCGCGAAGCCAAGGAACAGGTGCGACCAATTTGTGAAGCGCTTGGTGAACGAATAGAAAAATAGAATGGCGATCGCCAGCGGCGCCAGTTTCAGAGCGAGCAAATTCAATTGCCATGCTGCAACGAAAAATACCGCCACGGCAATGACCGTGAAAAACCACGCGAATTGTAACGTGAGAGCGCCCGACGGCAGCGCGCGCTGTTTCGTTCGAGGATTTTCCCGGTCGTAACGCAAGTCGACAATTCGGTTCATGGTCATCGCCGCGGAGCGCGCCGCCACCATCGCGGCGACGATCCACAAAATCTCGCGCAGCGAAGGCCACCCGTGACGCGTTGCGCGCGCCGCAAGCAATGCTCCAGTCAACGCAAACGGCAAGGCAAACACGGAGTGCTCGAACTTGATCATCTCGAGCACGGTTTTGATTCGGCCGGCCATTTCTGACTTGCGTGCTGCTCACGCCTCCGCTTTTTTCGACGCCAGTGTGCCAGTCCAGCGATACATTTTGTCCTGCGCCAACCCGACTTGCGCCAGGACGCGGCAAACGTATTGTGTCACGAGATCGTCGATCGTTTTCGGATGATGATAAAACGCGGGAACTGCGGGCATGACGACCGCGCCGGCCTGCTGCACTCGCAGCATGTTTTCCAGGTGCACGCGATTGAAAGGCGTATCGCGCACGCAAAGAACCAGCTTACGCCCCTCCTTGAGCATCACGTCCGCCGCTCGCGCCACCAGGTCGTCGCTGATCCCGTTCGCAATCGCCCCCAGCGTTCCCATCGAGCAGGGAATAATCACCATGGCATCCACCGCGTAACTCCCCGAAGCGATGGAAGCACCAACATCTTTGTTCGGCAGCATCTCGATCTTCGCCACCGGATGACCGAGAATGCGGCTCGGAAGTTGCTTCAAGTCTCCTGAAGTAATGCCGAGTTCTTCCGTAAAAAGCCGCTGGCCGGCTTCCGTGACCACCAGGTGAACGCGCGCGACACGCGGGTCCTCTTCGAGCAACACCAGCGTCTTTTGCGCGAGGATCGCTCCGCTGGCGCCGGTCGCACCCACGGTCACAATCTGTTTTTGTGCGTCGCTCATGTTTTCGGTGCGCGTACAATCAGTCTCGCAATGGCGCTGAGGCAAGTCAAGTTGCGGCTTCAGTCGCGGGCAATGATAGAATTCGCTGCGGCCGGAAAATATGAATCAAAGCGAACTGCTGAAAATTTTGGAATCTGTGAAAGCCGGCGGTCTCGCGCCGGACAAAGCTATCGAGCGCTTGAAGCATCTCCCGTTTGAAGATCTCGGCTTCGCCAAGGTGGATCATCACCGCGCGCTCCGCCAAGGTTTTGCAGAAGTGGTTTTGGGCAAAGGGAAAACGCCGCAGCAAGTGGCGGAGATTGTGCGCGCCATGCTGCACAAGAGAGATTCGCGCCACAACATTCTGGTGACCCGCGCCAACAAAAAGATCTTTGCAGCGGCGAAACGAGCCGGCGGAAAAGACGCGCGTAACGCGAAATTTCACGACCTGTCTGGCGTCATCACCATCGAGCGGAACACGGAGATCACCGGCAAAGGAACCATCCTCGTGGTTTCCGCGGGCACAAGCGACATTCCGGTAGCAGAGGAAGCGCTCCTGACCGCCCGCATGATGGGCAATCGCACCGAGCATTTGTACGACGTCGGCGTAGCAGGTATTCACCGCCTCCTCGAACACAGGGAAAAATTGACGCAAGCCCGCGCGATCATTTGCGTCGCCGGAATGGAAGGCGCGCTTCCCAGCGTCGTCGGTGGCCTCGTCGCTGTGCCGGTCATCGCCGTTCCCACCAGCGTCGGCTACGGCGCCAGCTTTGGAGGCGTCGCGGCATTGCTCGGCATGCTGAATTCCTGCGCCTCCAACGTCACCGTCGTCAACATCGACAACGGTTTCGGTGCCGCCTGCGTCGCCTCCTGCATCAACCGGTTATGACTTTGCTCTGTCTGAGAACTCTGTGTTGAGTCGATTCCTATTTTGGCTGGAGCAAAACTTTCATCACGCCTGATTCTTGAGCAAAGCGTATCGCCATGTGCGCATCGGTCAACGGAAAGGTGCGCGTGATGACCGGCGTGGGATTGACTTTGCCAGAGCAAAGTAAAGCGATAGCTTTTGCGAAGGGGCCGCAGCGCGAGCCAACGACGGTGATTTCTTTCACGACAATCGGCCAGGTTTCGACCGGCGCGGTATCGTGGAATGTGGATTTCAGAACCAGGGTGCCGCGCGGCTCCGTCATCTTTTGTGCAAGCGCCAGACCTGTGGAGGAACCTGTGGCTTCCACCACCAGACGAAATTCCTCTTGAACGCGCTTTGGATCGCTCGCATCCCCGCGCACTTTTATTGTGCTGATCCCAGCGCGCCGAGCGAGAGCTAACTTTTCTTCGTGTTTGCCATACATCACCACCCGTGGAATCACGGTGTTCAGCACCCGCGCGATGAGTTGCGCCAGCTTCCCATCCCCCAGCACTGCCGCTTCGCGAATTTTCTTTACATCGACTTGTTCGAGGATTTCGCACGCTGCAGCCAGCGGTTCGACGAACACCGCCTGCTCATCACTGACGCTATCCGGAACGGCGTGCAGATTCTCCAGCGGCAGCGTCAGGTACTTTGCGTAAGCTCCCGGATGGCCGATGATGCCGAGCACCTTTCGCCGCGCGCAATGCGTGTTCAATCCCCGCCGACAAAAGTCGCACACTGAACGCCGCCCCAGCGCCCGGCAGGAAATATTAATCTCCCCGCAAACGCGCCGCCCTAACCATTTTTTCTTTTCCGTTGCTGACACGCCGCGCAATTTTTCGACCGTGCCGACAAATTCATGCCCCGGAACGCCGCGAAAATCGTAATAGCCGTGCAGCAACTCCACATCGGTATTGCAGATGCCCGCGAGCCGCACACTCACCAGCGCCCACCCAGCCCGCAATTTCGGCAGCGGCTCCGATGTCGCCTTCAGTTTTCCCTTTTCAATCCGGAAGGAGAGCACGATGCTGTCTAGCTCGGTTTCTTCTTTTCTTTATGGACGCGCGATTTTGCCGGCAAAGCTCTCCGGCCCGGCGCCGCCATTTTCTCCATCAGATCGAACTTGGCCTCCAGCCGCACCAGCCGGCGATCGAGGTCCGTATATCCATCGGCCAGATGCTTCACTTGCGACGTCAGCGCTTCCATCCGGTCTTCGATCAACACGATCTTCCGGATAGCCGCAACCGCATCCCGCGCCCAGCTCACTTGCCATTCCTGTGTTGCTTCAGAACGCGCTCGACGTACGCTATAGTCTCGTCCAGGTTCTTGATCATTCGGTCCGCTGCATGATTCGCCGCCTTGGCCAGCCCGCGCAGTTCCGCTTCATTCTCCACCGGCACGTCCAGGTACAAATCCACCGCATCGCGCACTTCCTGTGAGAAGGATTTTCCGCGCAGCTTCGCACGGCGAGCGAGACGCTGCTTTTGTATTGGGTCCATGTGAATAAGCGCTGTGGCCATGATCCACTCCTATATCGCACCTATATCATTATACAGCATTTCCTCAGTGCAGAGCAGCGGCAAGGCTCTTGACCAGCAGCGGCTCTTGTTCGGGAAAGACAGTGCGGAGGTCGAGAATGAGCCGGTCGTCTTCGACGCGGGCGATGACCGAGACGCCGGCAGAGGCGCGGCGCAGGCGCTGTTCGAGTTTTGTCGCGGAATAACGCGCGCTCGCGATTCGAATGACCTTCGTGGGAAGAGTTTGTGAAGGCGTGGAGCCGCCCCCGGCAAGAGAAGCGCCGTCGGTAATCTCGATCTCGACTTCATCCAGTGGAAGTTCCGGTCGCAGTTCACGGATGAAATTCTCCGCCCGCCGTTTCAGCTCCTGCGGAGTCGCCCGAATCATTCGCATAGCAGGAATTTCATCCCATGCGGCGCGTAGATAAGCCCCGAGAGTGGCTTCCAGTGCGGCGATGGTAAGTTTGTCCACGCGCAACGCGCGAAACAGCGGATAGCGGCGGACGCGCGCGATCAAGTCTTTTTTCCCGGCAATAATTCCCGCCTGCGGGCCGCCCAGAAGTTTGTCGCCGCTGAACATCACTGCGGAAACGCCCGCCTCCACGCTTTGCTTCACCGTTGGCTCGCTGACTCCGTAATCGGAAAGATCAACAAGGCTCCCCGACCCGAGGTCTTCCACCAGCGGCAGGCCGCTGCGCTCGCCCAAAGCCACAAGCTCCTCGAGAGCAGGCTTGTCGGTGAAACCGGTGACCTTGAAATTCGAAGGATGCACGCGCAGCAACAAGCGCGTTTTTTCGTTGATGGCGTTTTCGTAGTCCGCAAGGTGCGTGCGATTGGTCGTGCCGACTTCGCGAAGGATCGCTCCGCTCTGCTCCATGATCTCGGGAATTCGAAAGCCGTCGCCGATTTCGATCAGCTCTCCGCGCGAAACGATCACTTCGCCCCCGTGCGCCAGCGCCGCCAGCGTCACCAGCACTGCTGCGGCGCAATTGTTCACCACAATCGCCGCCTCCGCGCCAGTAAGCCTCGTCAGCAACTCGCTCGTGTGCACGTCGCGTTTGCCCCGCGCCCCCGCTTCGAGATCGTATTCCAGATTCGAATACTGCGTCGCCGTGCGCCGGAATTCGGTGACGGCCGCCTCCGTAAGCGGCGCCCGGCCCAGGTTCGTGTGCAGAATCACGCCAGTCGCATTGATCACCGGCTGCAGCGAATGCGCCAGGATGCGCTCGACCATCGCGCTGATCCGTTCCTCCAGCGAACTCGCCGCCAGCGCGGCGAAATCGGCCAGCGCCCCCAAAACCATTTCGCCCGCGATGCGCGAGCGCAAGTCTCCCAGCACCGCTCGCGCCACTTCCACGACCAGGTTGCGGTCCACCCGTTTCGCAAGCGCCGCCAGCCGTGGCTGGAGCAGCAATTCGTCCACCGACGGAATCTGCCGCAGCAATTCCGCCTGCTCCGCCGAAACCGTTTTCCTGTTGCGTTGGTCCATTCGCATCCCGCCCGTCATTCGAATCCGGCCGCCTGCTCGAACATTTCAGCACAGCGCGGCGCCCCGGGCAATCCCGGCAGCTTCTCTTCGGCGTCCGGCAAGAACGCCGGTCCGCAACCGTGCTCCGCCGGGTGTCACCGCGCGTTAGCCAATTCGAATCGTCTTCCTCGCATGCGGTTGACTCTCTTCTCCAGTGCTCCTAGCATAGTGACTCTGGAGTTTTCCTCCGCCCATGGCGACCATCGACGAAGATTTGAGCCAATTCGAACGGGACATCCGTCAGCTCAAGATCGAATACGACCAGTATTTTGGCGGCGGCCGCAAGCGTCCGCCCACTGAAATCGAATGGCGCATCGATATCCTCGTCAAACGTTACGGGGAACGCGGCGGCGATTTGAAATTCGCGCAGCGCTTCCGCTTCAACAATCTTTCGCAGACCTACGCAAAATACAAGGATATTTTCAGGAAAAAGATCGCGCAGAAAGAAGAGGGAAAAGTCCAGCGGCACTTCGGCGCCGCGGCCAGGGAAATCGAAGCGGCTCGCGCCAAGAAAGAAGCCGAAGACCTCGCGGCTCAGGCGGGAGAGTCCAAGACATTCCGCATGACCTGCTCCGAGCCGGAAAGTGAAACGGAGAAAGTCGAGCAGTTGTATCAGGCCTTTCTGCAAGCGAAGCAGGCCGCCGGCGAAGCCACGGGAAAGCTGTCGCGCTCCGGCTTCAACGAATTCGTGCTCAAGAAAACGAAAGAGCTCCAGAAGCAGAAAAACTGCAAAGAAGTGGAATATGTCGTCGAAGTCGTCGAAGGCCAGGTCAAGCTGAAAGCCCTGGTGAAATCCTGAAAAAGCGGACGGTCCCCAACCGCTTTGGATCATCGCTTCGCGGTTGAAGGCGCGCGGTTCGGCAAAATCCTCACCTGAGGTTTTCCACAAATTGTTCGAGCTCGGGACGTGAACACAGCGGATTGCTCTTCCCGAATCCGCGCGGCGCGCTTACACTGTTCTGCTTTTCTGATTACGGAGGATTTCATGGCAGTGCAGCGCGCGCTCATCAGCGCATTCGACAAAACCGGAATTGTGAAATTCGCGAAGCGGCTCGCGGCGCTGAAGATCGAGATTCTCTCTACCGGCGGCACCGCCAAGCTGCTTCGTGAAGCGGGAATCGCCGTGCGCGACGTTTCCGATTTCACCGGCTGGCCGGAAATGCTGGGCGGGCGCGTAAAGACGCTGCACCCGAAAGTGCACGGCGGCCTGCTCTTCCGCCGCGGCCACGCGGAGGACCAGAAGCAGGCGGCGGAACACGGAATCGCCCCGATCGATCTCGTCGTCGTGAACCTCTATCCCTTTGAAGCTACGGCCGCGAAAACCGGCCTGGCCGCGGAAGAATTGATCGAGAACATCGACATCGGCGGACCGACGATGCTGCGCTCGGCGGCTAAGAATTTCGAGAGCGTCACGGTGGTGACGGACCCCGCTGATTTTGCGCGCGTGGTCGGCGAACTCGAAAGCGCCGGCGAAACGTCGCTGGCAACGCGGCTGGAGCTGGCGCGAAAAGTTTTCGCGGCGACTTCGCGGTACGACGGCATGATCACTACCGAATTGGAGCGGCTGTCGGCTGCCTCGGGACACGTCACGTTGGAAGAGAAACCGTTGCTGCCGGAACGCGTCCACCTCGCCCTGCGGCGACAGCAGGAATTGCGCTACGGTGAAAATCCCCACCAGGCCGCGGCGCTCTACGTGCCGGCCGGCTGCGCCCCGGAAGGCTTGGCGGCGGCCAAGCAGCTCCAGGGCAAGGAACTCTCCTACAACAATCTCGTCGATCTCGAAGCGGCGCGCAGCCTGGCCGCCGAATTCAAGAATCCCGCCGCGGTGATCATCAAGCACAACAATCCCTGCGGGACAGCGGAGCAAGCCACTTTGCTGGACGCCTATTTGAAAGCGCTGGCGTGCGACCCAGTCTCAGCGTTTGGCGGCGTGCTGGCCTTCAACCGCCCCGCGGATGCGGCCACCGCGGAAGAAGTCGCGAAACTGTTTGTGGAATGCATCGCGGCCCCCGGTTTTGCCGACCGCGCGAAAGAAATCTTCGCCGCAAAAAAGAATTTGCGATTGCTCGAATTGCCCTCCGGCGGCCTGGAGCCGGAACGCGAATTGCAGCTCAAACGCATCCTCGGCGGAATGCTGGTGCAGCAGCCCGACCTCGGCGAGATCAAAGACGATGATCTGCGCACCGTAACGAAGCGCGCCCCCACAGCGCCCGAAATGGACACCATGCGCTTCGCCTGGAAAGTGACGAAGCACGTGAAGTCGAATGCCATTGTCTTTGCGAAAGACGGCGCCACGCTGGGCGTCGGCGCGGGGCAGATGAGCCGCGTCGATTCCGTGAAACTCGCGGTGATGAAGGCGCAATCTTCACTGGCTGGCAGCGTGGTCGCTTCCGACGCCTTCTTTCCCTTTCCCGACGGAGTCGAAGAAGCAGCGAAAGCAGGGGCCACAGCGGTAATACAGCCGGGAGGCTCCGTTCGAGATGCCGATGTGACCGCCGCCGCCGACCGCCTCGGCCTGGCCATGGTCTTCACCGGCATGCGTCACTTTCTGCACTAGAGCCGAACAGTGGATCCTTTTGCTCCCGCGCGGCATCCATTGAATAGCGAGCGATGCTCGTAAACCCAAACCGGGAGGCCAAACCATGGCCGGCAATCGCGAAGGCATGAAGATTGTTTTGCAAGTCGGGGCTGAGCTCCGCATTCGAAACAATGGCGACGTGACCATGGACAATCCTGAACTGGAATTGGCAGCCGACAATCGGGCCGCCGACGCGGTCCTGCTCTACCGCTTCGACGAGGAAACAAAGGAGCACGTGCTGCGCCTGGTTGAGCCCGTTGCCGACCACAAACATGTAAAAGTTCACCGGGCCAACGATTGAAACAGGACGGGGGCGAATGGCGTCCGCCGCTTTCAACGTTTTTCCGTCAGGTTGCATCCTATTTGTGGGGGCTCCCAAGCTCTGGAAACGTTCCGTTTTTGGCTTTTGACCGCGTTTCGGCCGCATGGGATAATTTACGTTTCTGGGGCTATGATGAACATTCGACAGATCACGCTTGTCGCGGCATTGACGGGCATCGCTGGGGCGTCGGCCATGGCGCAGGCGCCGCAAGAACAGCTTACCGGCCCGCAAACCGCGCCTTCCGAAAATAACTCCGCGCGCGCCGAGGCCTATTACAACTTCACGATGGGCCACGTCTTCGAGCAGCAATACGAAGCCACCAGCAACGCCGAATTCGCCACCAAGTCCATCGAGGCCTACAAGAAAGCCTATGCCCTGGATCCCAAGTCGCAGGTCATCGGCGAGCGCCTGGCGGAGATGTACTGGAAGGCGCAGCGGATTCATGACGCCGTTGCCGAAGCGCAGGAAATTCTGAAGCGCGATCCCGACAATGTGCAATCGCGGCGGCTTCTCGGGCGCATTTATTTGCGCAGCCTGGGCGATGTTAGCGCCGGCAGCGGCCAATCCGAGACGGTGAGCCGAGCCATCGAACAGTATCGCGAGATTAACCGGATCGATCCTTCGGACACCGAGTCCGCGCTGTGGCTGGCGCGGCTGTACCGCCTGAAGAATGAGCACGAAAAGGCGGAGCAGGTTCTCCGGAGCATCCTGAAGAACGATCCGGAAAACGAGCCGGCCGTCGAGCAACTGACGCAGTTGTTGATGGACGAGGGCAAATCCACCGAGGCGGTCGCGCTCCTGGAAGGAATCACCGCCCATTCTCCCTCGCCGGTGCTCCTCGATCTTCTGGGCGATGCGTACACTCAGGCGCATGACCTGGCCAAGGCCGAATCCGCCTATCGCCAGGCCGTCGAGCTCGATCCTTCTGAGCCAAGCCACAAGCGCGGCCTGGGGCAGACTTTGCTGGCCGAGGAAAAATATCCCGAAGCGCTGAAAGTGTACGAGAAGCTCTCGGACTTGATGCCCGACGACGCGGACGTATATCTGCGCATCGCGCAGATATACCGCGAACTGCACCAGCTCGATAAAGCGGAACAAAATCTGGTCAAGGCGCGCCAATATTCACCCGGCAGCCTCGAGGTGATGTACAACGAGGCCATGTTGTACCAGGCGCAAGGGCGCTATGAAGACGCCATCCGCGTTTTGTCGAACGCGGTGACCGACATCAAGGGGCAGTCTCCTGCTGTCCCGTCGCGGCACCGGTCGCTGGCCATCCTCTACCAGCAGCTCGGGCAGCTCTACCGCGATACCCAGAATTATCAAGCAGCCATTTATACCTTCCAAGAGCTGGGGCATCTCGGCGAAGAAGAGGATCGCCGCGCGCGCATGATGATCATGGACACGTACCGTGCCGCAAAGGATTTGCCGAAGGCGCTGCAGACCGGCAAGGAAGCCCTGGCGAAATATCCGGCCGACCCCGCGATTCGAACGAGCCACGCGCTGCTGCTGGGCGAGAACGGCCAGACGGATGATGCAGTCAAGATATTGCGCGCTCAACTCCACAGCGATGCCGGAGACCGCGAAACGTATCTCAACATAGCCCAGGTATATGAACGCGGGCGGCGCTACAAGGAAGCCGAAGAAGCGGCCCGCGCCGCGGAAGTGCTACCGGGCCAGGCGCGCGAAAACGAAATGGTGTGGTTCCTGCTCGGCGCCATCTACGAGCGGCAGAAGTTTTTCGACAAGGCTGAGGAGCAGTTCAAGAAAGCGCTGGCCGTGAACCCGAAAAATGCCCCGGTGCTAAATTATTACGGCTACATGCTGGGCGACCTGGGGATACGGCTGGACGAAGCGGAAGCGCTGGTCCAACAAGCCTTGAAGGAAGACCCGTTCAACGGCGCTTATCTCGACAGCCTCGGCTGGATTTATTTCAAGGAGAACAAGCTGGACGTCTCGGAGAGCACCCTGCGCAAAGCCGTCGAGCGCGAGAAACACGACGCCACGATTCATTCTCACCTCGGCGATCTCTACGCCAAAACGGGCCGGAGCGATCTGGCCGCCGCGGAATGGGAAAAGTCGCTGGTGGAATGGCGCCGCTCACTGCCCGCGGACCTGGAGACCGACAAAGTCGCGGAACTCGAAAAGAAGATTTCACAATCGAAACACCGCGTGGCGCAAAAATCCGCGCCCACCGTCGCCAAACCGTAATCCAGCGCATGCCCGAAGTACGCATTCCCGCGTTCGCAAAAATCAACCTCCGCCTGGATATCCTCGGTAAACGCGACGATGGATTTCATGAATTGCGCACCATTTTTCAGGCCATCTCGCTGCACGACGAATTGCGTTTGCGCGCCTCGCGCGGCCAGAAAGTTACCCTGCGCATTGAGGGGAACCAGCCGCTGTCGGCGGAGCCGGCGAAGAAAAATCTCGCATATCGCGCGGTGGACGCGCTCCGTCGCGAACTGAAAATCCCCGGGGGAGTGGAAATCGAGCTAAAGAAAACGATTCCCGCTGGCCGCGGACTGGGCGGAGGATCGAGCGACGCTGCCGCAGCGCTGTTGGGCTATCTGCGGCTGACCAAGAAGAAATTGCCGCCGGCGCGCTTGCTGCAAATCGCCGCTTCGCTGGGCGCGGACGTCCCGTTTTTTCTTCATGGCGGACGAGCGCTGGGAGTAAACAAAGGGGACGAGATCTATCCGCTTCCGGATATTCCGAAATTGCACATCCTGATCGTTTCACCAAAAGAGATTCATGTCCCCACGCCGGACGCCTACTGTTGGCTGAAGTCCAGGCCGCTCACATTGACAAAATCCGCCGTTACCCATAAACTCTTTGAGTTCTGTGCCCTATGCTGGAGCGCGCAGGGAAGCGGCCTTTCGAACGATTTCGAGCGGCCGGTTTTCCGGCGGCATCCCCGGCTTGATCGCATCAAGCGGGAGTTGCTCCAAAGAGGGGCTGCAGAAGCCTCGCTGGCGGGTAGCGGTTCGGCGGTGTTTGGAGTTTTCCCGAGCCCAGCGATGGCGCGCCGAGCCGCTGTTGGGTTTCCGCACGACCAGACCTTCGTCTGCGAGACCATCTCGCGCGCGAGGTACGCTCGTTTGATGCGCATCGCAGAGTAATTTGCAAGCGCGTCATGGATTCCACCTCAGCGTCTCTTCGTCGAAGTTAAAAGTCGAAAGTTTAGAGTTGAAAAAAAGGGGTAGCGATGCTTGTGATACTTTCCCCATTTCTGGTCTTTACTTTTAACTTTCAACTGTCAACTTTCAACCGCGTCCAAAAAAGAATGGCGGAGCTTAAGTTGTTCAGGGAGCGCGAGCGTCGTGAACGACGACCGATTTAAGATTTTCTCAGGGACCGCGAATCCCATACTGGCGGAAAGCATTTGCCGCCATTTGGACGTGCCGCTGGGCAAAGCGCAGCTTGGGCGCTTCAGCGATGGCGAGATTTATTTTCAGATTCTGGAAAATGTTCGTGGAGCGGACGTATTCGTCGTGCAGCCGTGCCATGCTCCGGTGGACTGCCACCTGATGGAATTGCTGCTGATGATCGACGCGTTCAAGCGCGCGTCGGCCTGGCGCATTACCGCGGTGCTGCCGTACTACTGCTATGCGCGCCAGGACCGCAAGGACAAGCCGCGCGTTCCGATCTCCGCAAAGCTGGTGGCGGACTTGCTGGAAACCGCGGGAGCCAGCCGCGCGCTGACTTTGGATTTGCACGCGCCGCAGATTCAGGGCTATTTCGACGTGCCCGTGGATCACTTATATGGCTCGCCAGTGCTGGTCGAACATTTCCGGCAATTGAATTTGCCGAACCTGACGGTGGTTTCGCCGGATGCCGGCGGAGTCGAGCGCGCGCGGTTTTTCGCCAAGAAGCTGGATGCTCCGCTGGCCATCGTGGACAAGCGCCGCGTGGACGTGGACGTGAGCGAAGTGATGAACCTGATCGGCGACGTGCGCGGACGCAGCACGCTGGTGGTTGACGACATCATCGATACGGCCGGAACGCTGGTGAAGACCGCCGAAGCGCTGCTGCGAGAAGGTGCAACGCAGGTGTTTGCGGCGTGCACGCACGCGGTGCTGTCCGGGCCGGCCATCGAACGGATCCAGAAGTCCAAAATCGCGGAGATTGTGACTACGGACTCCGTGCCGCTGAGTGATGCGGCGAAGAAAATGGGGAAGATCAAAGTTTTGAGCGTGGCCGATCTGCTGGCGCGCGGCATTCGCTCGATTCACGAAGAGACTTCCATCAGCGAGCTGTTTATTTGATTTTGTGGGACAGACATTCCTGTCTGTCCCGGAGAAATGGCAGGAAGAGGACAGGCAAGAATGCCTGTCCCACCTGGAGATCAAGAAGGGAAGAAGGACATGGCAGAGAAGATTGTAGTCGAAGGCGCTCCGCGCAGCACGCGGGGCAAGAATGAAGCGCGGCGGCTGCGGCAGACCGGCCAGGTGCCGGCGGTGCTGTATGGCGGGAAGGGCGCATCGATCACCCTGGCGGTGAACGCCAAGCAAGTTGGTGCGATTCTCCGTTCCGAGAGCGGGCACAACACGCTGTTTCAAGTGAATCTTGGCGGGAAGCACGAGCCCGCGATCCTCAAGGACTGGCTGACGGATCCCATCACCGGGAAATTGCTGCACGTGGATCTTCTGCGAGTGGCCATGGACGTTCGCATGAAGGTGATGGTTCCCGTGCATACGTTCGGCGAGCCTTCCGGCGTCAAGGTCCAGGGCGGAGTTTTCGAAGTCGTCACCCGCGAAGTGGAAATCGAATGCTTGCCGGCGGATATCCCCACGGAGTTCCGCGTGGACGTCAGCGGCTTGATGCTCGGCAAACAGTTGCGCGCGAGTGAATTGCCGCTCGACGCGGCTAAGATGAAGTTGATTACCGAGCCGGAACGCGTACTGGCGCACGTCGTGGCGCTGAAGGTGGAAGAAGAAAAGCCCGCGGAGGCTGTGGCAACGGATGCGGCAACGCCGGCCGAGCCGGAAGTCATCAAGAAGGGCAAGAAAGAAGTGGAAGGCGAAGAAGGCGCCGAGGCGGAAGCCAAGCCCAAGGCGGAGAAGAGCGAAAAAGCCGAGAAAAGCGAGAAGGGCGAGAAGAAAAAGTAGCGCTCGTCCTGCGCTTTGCGGGCGGCCGGAAAAAAATCTATGCGGCTCATTGTCGGACTTGGGAATCCCGATCCGGAGTATCAGTGGACGCCGCATAATCTGGGTTTCATGGCGGTGGATGAGCTGGCGAATCGCCATGGGATTCGCGTGGAGCGGCCCGAGGGCAAGGCGCTCGTGGGCCGCGGAAAAATTGCCGGGGAAGAAGTGCTCCTGGCAAAGCCGCAGACGTACATGAATCTCAGCGGCATTTCGGTGCGGGAGCTCCTGGGGAAGTACGAGCTGGATTTGCCAGACTTGCTGGTGATGTGGGACGAGGCGCAACTGCCGCTAGGAACGATCCGGATTCATCCGGACGGCAGCGCGGGAAGCCACAACGGCGCGAAGTCCGTGATCGGTTCGGTCGGCACGGAGGAATTTGCAAGGTTGCGGCTGGGTTGCGGGCCGGATCATCCGCTCGGCAGCCGCAAAGAATACGTGCTGCGGCCGATGAAGAAAGCGGAGCTGGAAATTGCAGCGGAAATGATCGGTGAAGCGGGAGACGCCGTCGAAATGATCCTGAGTGAGGGACTCGACGCGGCGATGACGAAGTACAACCGGCGGAAACCGGCGGAACCGGAAGAGCCGGAAGAAAAGTAGAAGCAGTTTTGCCGTTTTGCTCGGCTCAAAAAAGATTTGAAGCGACGCCGACTCGTTCGGGGTCAAAAGAAAAAGAGGTCATCATGGAAGAGCGTTATTACGATTTGGTTTTCATCGTGCGGCCGGCGACGCCGGAAGAAGAGATCAAAAAAGTGCTGACGGTCATCGAGCACACGGTCGCGGAAAAAGGCGGCAAGATCGAGAAGACCGAGCACTGGGGCACGCGGAAGCTGGCGTACCGCGTGGCCAAGCACCGCGAAGGCATTTACGTTCACCAGGAAATCCGCACCACGCACGGCGAACTGATTGCCGAGCTGGAACGCCGCCTGCGCGTGCAAGACAACG
>WNFF01000053.1_pt1 | contig 72328 bp, 66 predicted proteins | sample 5400441 | NCBI WGS metagenome assembly WNFF01 (sample SAMN13153345, study PRJNA577476) | soil metagenome | isolation source: 120 cm saprolite under Douglas fir tree site 2 hole 3 replicate 1 | place: USA:California | collected 2015-04-18 | reverse complement strand
GGAATCAACAAGGCACTGTTCGATATATCCAATTCAGTCCCCCACGAGTCGACGCGATTTCTGCAACGGGATGAACTCGTGCGTTTCGGAATCGACACCCGCGAGTTCGGAGAAACCGATTGGAGGTTTGTGGAAAAACCGAACGCCGCGATCACGAAAGGTTTTTTTGTGCGCAGCGGCGAGGCCGCCCCCGCCCATCCGGAGGCGCTCCTTAGATTGAATTGCGGCGCCGGGAAAGCCATGCGCCTGACACTCGCCCGAGAACGCAGCGCGTCCAATCGCGTCGGCGCTTCCTCACGCCTGCTTCGCGTCACCGTGAATGGATCGCGCATCGATCTACCCTACGCAACGCCGGGAGAGACAATTGAAATGCGCACGACCGTCCTCTGGCCCAACGTGGTCGATTCAGCGGACGACGAAGGCGCCATCGAGATTTCCGGATTTGGTCCCGAGAGAGACAACGAACCGCGAGGTCGTATCATCCTCAACATGGCGGGGTTTTCGGCCGCCTACGCAAAGTTACGCAAGGCCTGCGATGCATCATCGAGCCTCGACAATGGTTGCGGCGTTGGCGACCTTTCTCCGCGCTGCATGCCTGACGCGTTGAGGACTTGGCCGGTCATGCCACCGACGGCTGGCGGACAGACGGCGTCGCCCTCGCGGTGATGAGTTGCAGAATGGCGTAGCCACAATCTTGTAGGCGGTTCCGGGTCATGGGGTTGGCGCCGGCCGGCTGGCGATGCCACGCCACACACGCCCCCGTGCGGGAGGCGGACCGGGTTTTTCCTCGACAAGCGAAAGACGAGGCTATCATACTCTTACGCTAGAACAGGGGGAGGGGGATATGCCGAGACTGATGCAGGCGATCGCCGCCGCGGTGATGGTGTCGTTTTGCGCAAGCTGCGCCACGGTTACGCGGGGAACGACCGAACAAATTCAAATCGTCTCCGACCCGCCCGGGGCCGAGGCACGCACGTCCATGGGGTTTGTCTGCGTAACACCTTGCACGCTCCAGGTCGGACGCAAGGACGAATTCACCGTCACTGTTTCAAAGCCGGGTTACCAGCCTGCTGAAGTTCCCGTCAGTACGAAAGTCAACCCTGGAGGCGGCGCGGCATTCGCTGGAAATGTCTTGGTCGGGGGACTGGTCGGCATGGCCGCCGATGCCTCAACGGGCGCCGGATTGGACCACTACCCGAATCCGGTTGAGGTCGACCTTGTTCCGCTGAAACCGGCACGGCCGACGTCACCAAAATCTACGCCACGGGCGAAAAGCGTTCCGCAGGGTTGAACCACCAGAACTCCATAACGGAGTATCGACCAAAGTCACAACGTTGGAGGGGCGCGCACAGGCCTCCAACATTGCCCGCTGTAGGGGCGACCTCATTTGCGTCAGGTTAAGCCGCGTCGACTCCCTCCCCCTTGTGGGGAGGGATGGGGTGGGGGTCGTGCCGTGCGCCTGTGAGGAGGCGACCTTGGCATCGCCCCTACAGGCGTCACGAAACCTTTCCGCGCAATGTGGATTTCCGAAAACATGCAAAGTGCGCCGACGGGCGAAAGCTGCACCGCATCTTGTCCGCTTTCGGCCGGACACGATGGATGCGATAAAAAAACCGATGGCCCGCTGCCTTGCAAACAGGTTGATGAGCGTCATCGGATATGCGGCCGCCATCCGCCCCGGCTCCAAGGGAGAGCCACTGCCGATTGGTTTCACGTCCATGGGAGCGGTCTATGGCTGTTCGCATTCTCGTCTTCTACGGTTCCTACCGGTCCGACCGAATGGGGATTCGTCTCGCGGACTACGTCGTTGCCGGTCTTCAAGCCCGCGGCGGCGATGTTGAGTTCGTCGATGCGAAGACAATCGGGTTACCGATGCTTGACCGCATGTATAAGGAATACCCGCCCGGCTCAGCGCCAGAGGCCCTGGAGTCGCTCGCGTCCAAGATTCGGGCTTCCGACGCGTTCGTCTTCGTGACAGGCGAGTACAACTGGGGAATGCAGCCCGGGTTGAAGAATCTGACTGATCATTTCCTTGAGGAATGGTTCTGGCGGCCCGCTGCCATCGCGAGCTATTCAGCAGGTCGGATTGCGGGAGCACGGTCGGCCCTGCTTTGGCATGGGACATTGTCCGAGATGGGCATGATCGTAATCTCAAGCACACTCGCCGTCGGACCGATCGCCCAGGCATTGACGGCCGAAGGCAAGCCAATTGGCGAGGCCGGACTGTCGCTCGACCGCGCATTTCCCCGCTTCGCGGATGATCTTTTTTGGTGGAGCGAAGCAGCCAAAATGCAGCGGGCCCGGAGGGCGCCTCCCTACTGAGGCGCATGGGCGATCGTGAGCATGAAGGGGCTGGCAGCAAGACGATCGAGCTCGTCTGCATCACGATCGCCGGCGCCGGCCGACAGGGGATCAGCCCTTCGACAAACCTGCCGACACACGTCTCGCTCAGGCATCACGTTCGGAACACGCTTGCGTCACTCGCGTTAATGATCCGCAGTTCGTGCTGCACCGCCTTTGATCGGACTTTAGGTTTCAGATTTAGGCGTTCACGTTCGCGTCACGGCTGCGCGTCGCGGGAGGCTCTGGTGACGGATACCCGAGAAACCGAAAACGTGCGCTTCCTCGCCGGTCAAGTGCATGCGCTTGTCGGTTTTTGCGTCACACTCATCAACACTCATCCATCGCCTGCCGACCTAAGCCTGCACCTCGACGCCGTCGAGCAAGTAACGCTCGCGCGGGTGGAATCAACTCTCGTGATCGAGGATTTTCTGCATGGCGTAAGGAACGTGTTTGACCGGTTGAGAACTGCCGTTGCCAGTGCCGAGACGCGGCAAGCCAATCAAAGCGGAGCCAGCCGACCCGTCAGTGCCCAGCCGACACGCCGCAAGACGCACCGGCGGGCACGACAGCGCACGCCGTAGGCCGATGCCGATGGTGCGAACTCCTTCACGGCCAGCAACGAAAAACTTGGATTTGCTCGTTCGGAGCGCTCACTTCGGCAAGGCATTTTAGATCAGTGATGCCCATCTCCGACCAGGGTTGTGCGCTGTAGAGATTGACGCGCCTACGGCATCAGCCCCCCAGCCGTCATCGCCTCCTGTCCCGCCTTCTCGATATCCGACTTCGCCGCTCGGCCATGCACGTCTTTGAGCGGACCATTCATGACAAGGACGACGGCAATCCAAGAGACGACGAAGTTGGCGAAAAACAGAGCAAGGAACACGATCAGGCTCGCGGTCATCGACACCACCGGCTCGACCAGATAGCCGATTGCGATAGCAAGCAGGCCTCCAATTGTGACGAAAACGACATACAGAAGGGCTCCCATGGCGTTCTCCTAAAAGCCGTCGCCCTTGATTGCTACTGAGCGAGACGGCGCGTTGAATCCGGTATGGTCGGGGATGATCGGAACCATTCCTCGTTGACGCTCGTGCGGCCTCGATCGTCGATTTGCTGCCGATCGGTTTTCCGAGGTCAATTCACCCGAATTCATCAGTCCGACCCGTGAGAAAAATCCTCCGGTCATGGCGGGCCAAGTCGATGCGGGTGGTGCGTCCTGTCAGGACATTCCCAGTATCTCAGGCGTCTGTCCGCGATTGTCGCATGACCAACACAAGACCGATCATGTCCACCGGAATCTGGCCTGCGGCCGTCTGGTTAAGTTCGGGCCGGTGCGTCCGTACACATGCTGTCGTTCAGCGGGTTACGGAAGCGGTTGAGCGTTTGCGACTTCTTTGTGGAGTTGTCGAGAAGCAGACCGACAATAGACGCGCGCGGCCGCTTTGTTATCCCGCGGCTCCGCTAATTCTCGGGCGATCGGCCGTCGGCGGCCCCGGCGCATTCCGCAACACCTCTCCCGCGCTTGGGGTCGCAACAATTTCGATGCAAGCCCCGTCCCGGGCTGGGGGGCCTTTCGGTGTAGGGACCGGGGCTGCGCTATTGGCAGCATGAGAGCGAGGCGCCGATGAACACCATGTCGAGTCCGAAGCCATCCGAGTTCTTCGCTGCCTCGTTGCTTAAGCCGTCAGTCGAGGCACCCTCTACCCGCTCGGCCGATCTGAAAAACGACCAGTCGCCGAACGGGTCGTCGTCGTGGCTCGGCAAACTGGCGCCGCTCGCCTTCGCCCGCTACCTGATCGCGTTTTTCATTGGTGTCACCGCCACTGTGGCTTGGCAGACCTACGGCGACGCGGCCAGAGAGATGATCGCGCCAGCCGCCTCTTCTGCCGATCAGCAGCGGTTCAATGCCCTGGGGCTCGATCTCGACGAGATACGGCAAAGCATCGACCGTGTCGCCACCAGCATCGCCACCAGTCAAGAGCAGATGACGCGCAGCGTCGACCGGCTTGCAGCCGGCCAGGAGCAGATGACGCGCGAAATCACCAAGTTGCAGGCGGTCGAGCAGTATGTCCTTTACAAGAACTCAGAGCCTGCGCTGCGGCCGGCCCCTGCCCCGATGTCCAAGCCATTTTTGCGGCCGTCGCCGGCACCGGTCGTACGTTGATCGCGGTTCGTCGGCGCAACAGAGGGTCACGGGCAATGGGCGACAGAGCGTCCTGTCGACGGCAGCCCGGGGCGACGTGAGAACGGCCAATCGCAGCGGCACGACCGACCCAGACCGGCAAAGTATGACTCGCGCGATCTTGGCGTTAAAATGAACGGTTGGAACCCAGCAACGATCGTCTACTAGCAACGGAGATTTCAATGAACAAGACAGCGCTCGCGATTATTGTGTGCAGCATGTTCGCACTGCCTGCGAGCGCCGCCGCGATTTCGGGAGGAAAGATCACCTCGGTTGATGCCGGAGGGACGAGCTTCAACTACGCCAAGAAGAAGAAGAACTGGAAGTTCAGGATCACCGATAAGACCGTCATTCGGGTCGGACAGAAAACCGGCAATTTGTCTGATCTCAAGACCGGGCAATCCGTAAAAGTGGAATTTCAACGCCAAAGCGGCTCACTCGCGGCCTTGATGATAATCGGGATCGGATTTTAGCAGGATTAAGACAACCGCACGCTCGACTTTAGCGCCGGCCGCAGCCGGCGCATTCCTAGGCCGAAAAGCCTTTATTGGGCTTCTGACAGTCGTGGGCGCGGTCGATCAACTTTCGATCGCGCTGCGGCCCGCGTCCGTGATCATGACAAGCTCAACCTTGATCGTCTGTCCGCCGATTCTTGCGGTGTCGGTCACCACCGTTGCGAGCCCGGCCAGCACAAGGCCGGCGATCAATTCGGGCGTGAAGCCGTGGGCGAGCATCAAGGTCTCGGCGATGCCGCGCGGAACGTCGGCAAGCCGCTGGAGTGCGCGGCATTCGTCGGGCGTCATGTCTCTTTAGCCGCCTCCGCGCTGGCGGCGGTGCCGGTCACGGCAACGTCCCCCGTCCGGCGCTTCAGCGCCGGAGCCCCGGCGATTTCAGGCGCGCCTGTGCCTCGGCAAGCCGCCTGCACAGCGCGAATCTCGTCGGGAGAGCGGTTCGAACCACCGCCGGTGAATACGAGCGATTGAACAAAACGGATGGCGGCGGCGGCATCGTTCTCGATGGAAACCGACCTGCCTTCGATCTGATAAAGCCGCCCCTTGTAATCGAAGACCGCAACCATCGACCGGATGCCATCCGGGCCTGCGATGCTGAGCTGGCGACCGAAGACCCGGTTGACGCGGTGGGGGATGTTGACCTTGACCTCGCCGCCTTCAGACAGCGTCTTGATCGCGTGATCGATCACGGCACTTTCCTCAAGGCTGGCATCGGCGACTTCAGCGACCGTCACCTTGAACACGGCAGTGTCCTGGTAGACCGAGTAGACGTGCGCTTCGACCGAGCGGTCGTCGGCGACTTGGTACGTTGTGGTCTCGATCTGCGGATCAGCCGGAAAGGCGACTGTAAAGAATTGATCGGGATAGCTGTATTCCTGCCAGTTCTGGGCGACGGCGGGGCCGCTGCAGACAAGTGCCGCAAGAATGAACACGATCAGGCGCATATTGGGTTCCCATGGAAAGGCCGCGGCCGGCATGGTGCAAATTTACCGACCGACATCGCGAAGCACTGCCCCTCTTTTAAGTCTATCGAGAGGGACATTGCGAGCAGATGAACGGCGCATTACCGATTGCTACGGACGTGCACAATGGCCTTGGCGATCCGGTGAAGCCGCCGCTCGCCGCTTGCTCACTCTTCGCGAGAAATCCTCGAAACGGAAGACTGCCGCGCGCGCGATCGAGCGATGACCAGGGATGCGGCCTCCGGGGTCTGCACCGGCGTGACTCATCGCGCGCAGGTCCTCCGCTGCAATCCCGCTCACCGTCGCGCCAACGCGGCTTCGGCACCGGCTGACGTCTACGGATTCCGGGCTCGCCACCTTCGGTGGCGCCACGGCATGGCGCATATGATCGGCTTCATCGAATCGCTCTGCTCGGTTCAGGCGCGTTTGCCCTTGCGACTGCAAACCGTGCACCGCGATAAAAATGACACTCGCGGCGGAAAAGTACGACAGAGGACTATTTAAGCTTTGCGTTGGCGTAGATTCTGCATTCACCAGGGGTTACGCTTGCCCCTTGATTGGTGTTCGGGGATTGGGGGGGATTCCATGCGCTTCGTTGCCGCGATAGGACTTGCTGCGCTCGCCGCCGGCTGCGCGCCTAAACTTGAATTGGCGGATTCTTACGCACGACAAGCCGCAACCCGTCTTGCCCAGGGTCCTGACGAAATAGAGGCAGCCGCCTCCCCTGCACAAATGGCGAAGCCGGCCATCCGGAATGCTCGTTCATCGCCGTTCCGGGTCCAAACGGTCAGCGCTCACGACCAAGGCAACGGCGATACACAAAATAACCTCGCCGTTCCGGCTCCGCGTGGGCAACCGAATATTGCTGCGCCGGCCGCCACGGTTGCATTACCGGGTACGACGCAGCGCGACGGCGACGGTGCCACACAGGCAGCGGGAGTGGGCGCAGCCGACGGCACTCCCGGGCAAGCACTTGAGCCGGCTCAAGAGACAGCCCTGCGTCCGGGCCGAGAGACGGCTCTCAATCCGGCGCGAGAGCCAGTTCCCAGTCCGGCCCGAGACATGGCCCTCAGTCCGGCCCGAGAGACAGCCCTCAGTCCGGCCCGAGAGACAGCCCTTAGTCCAGCGCGAGGGATAGCCTTGGCTCCCGCGCGAGAGACGGCCTTGAATGACGGGTTTCTTCAAGCGAGCGCATGCATCCGAAACAACATGAAGGCGGCTTACCGGTCATCGGACACTGTCGACCAGGCAACCTCATTCTTAATGAGGACATGCTTTGCGCCTTTTTCTTCAGCTATTGCGTCAGATGAGGCGTCGGCAAAGACGCTCTTCAGGGGCCTCGTATTTCAGGAGATTAGCCCTGTGGAGTGGCTGCAAGCGTTGGAAGAAAGCGCGTCGCAGAGCCGGTGACAGTCCGTGCACCCAGAGGATCGATCCTGCAGGCCCGCCATTAATTGCAGACCACCGGCCGATGCAGCTTTGCGCCGAACCGGCTGAGAGGATTTCCCGCGAGTTTAAGCGGCATTGGCGCGCGGTGCCACTTTACCGGGTCTTGGAGGTGTCGACCGGCGGCGCCGGAATTTCGATTGGCGGCCCCGAATAATCAAGGGTCATCCCGCTGACATCGCACGATAACGTAGACGCAGGGCCACCACTGATGCGGAAGCCGCCACTGTAGGGAATCGTCGTTGTCGAGTAGAAGTAGAATATTACGGAATTCCTCTGGTTGCTCCCGACGGGTATTGTCCCCAAGTACATTGTCAAAGCTTTTACGCTATCGGCCGTTCCGCAACTGAATACGCACGGTTTTCTATTGCGGCAAGTGTAGTTCCATTGAAACGTGATTTCTGCTCCAGCGGGAAATCTGAAATTCGGTGGGACTGGCGATTCCGTACTAACTCCTTCTTGCGCCCATGCCAAACGCGCGAAGCCGCTGGCCATCAGAAGAACCGCGTATATCACCGCTGGCTTCGACATCATGTCCTCCCGGCGGCCCCAGTTGCCCGCTGCATTATAGCAACTCCGGAGGCCTTTTGGCGTCCCCTGCTAGCAGCGTGTCTGCCTTGCAACACTTCGCAATATTCGATTCACCGTCATGGTTCCGCCCTGTGGTTGCCCCGATCGGCTCCGGTTGTACTTCGGCGTTCGGCCGGCGCCTCTTCGCGGCGCCGGCTTTGGATGTGCGCCGGTTTGGGGCCTCCTCTGGAACGGGTGGGGAAAGCCGGCCCGGCAGCCCTGACCGTAGAAGATTTCGTGCTGCAGTCTGGGCGATCACCTCCGTGGGGGGCCGAAATGGCCACGGAGCCAGAAAACCAGAGCCTTGGGGAGAGACATCGCCGGGTGCTCGCCGCGCTGGCGAAGGCGCCGCGCGGCCGCGACGTGAATGCGTTGCTGACCCGCGGATTCAGGTTCGAGACGATCGCTGATCTCATCCGCGGCGGGCTCGCAACGGTACAGCTTCAGAGCATGGGGAAGCGCGAACCGAATGTCCATGTGGCTTGCGTCAGGATCACGGACGCCGGCCGCAGAGCGCAGGAAGGCGCGGCCGAATCGGCCTGATGGGGCCCGCCCTGCTGGCGTCGAGCGCCCGCCACTGCGGCGGCGCTGCCGACCCCAACCTCGCCATCATCGTACCGTCGGCGCCTGCGACAGCCGCGCCACGGGGTTGCGCGTCAGGGCAGGCGACAGCCGCCGCAGGGGCTCGGAGTTTTTGTCGAGGATGCACTGTGCGATCCCTTGCTGTCTGGTGATCTCGTGCGTCATCTGCCCCTGGCCGTCCTGGGCCACCAGCGCCCATTCGACCCTTCAGCGCCGACAGAACCTGTGCTACCAATGCCGTGCACCACCGATCAAACCTAAAGACCTGCGAGCGGCTTCGGTCCACGATCTTCGAGCCGCACGCAACGGCCATGACAACGACCTAGGAGGGCGCCGATTATGGATGCGATCAGACGCAATATACTGGCAACGGGCGCCGCGGCGACGGCGATGGCCGCAGCGCCGCAGGTGTTTGCTCAGCAGGCTGGGCAAGGAGCTGGCGCACGCTTCTACGAAAAGGGCAGCGTTCGCATTCACTTTGAGGAGGCCGGTTCTGGTTTCCCGCTGTTGGTCATTGCCGGCGGAGGATTGAACTCAACGATCTCCGCCTTGGCCCGCGGGCCCTTTAACCCGATGGAGGAGTTCAAGGGAGAGTACCGCTGCATCGCGGCGGACCTGCGCAACGCCAACGAAGGCCAATCCTCCGGCCCCCTCGAGATCGACCGGCCGTGGGATGCCCACACCGATGACCACATCGGCCTGATGGATCACTTAGGCATCGACAGGTTCATGGTGATGGGCTTTTGCATTGGCGGTCCCCTCGTCTGGAGCCTCTTGAAGCGGGCGCCTGATCGTGTTGTTGCGGCCGTGCTGGCGCAGCCGAGCGGATCGCGTCCGGAGATGCGCGACCTTTTCTACGAAGGCAATATGAAGACCTGGGGTCCGGCGCTGACGGCTAGGCGGCCCGACATCACGATGGAGACGGTCGACAAATTCCTGACCAGGATGTACCGCACCAACCCCGACTTCGTCTTCACGGTGACGCGCGATTTCGTGCGCAATTGTCAGACGCCCGTGTTGATCCTGCCGGACGATATCCCGGCACATCCCTACGCCGTCGCCATGGAGGCCGCGATGCTCGCACCGAAGGCCGAAGTGAGCATGTTCCCGTGGAAGGAGCCCAAGGAGCGGATTCCCCTGGCGGTGCGCCAGATACATTCCTTCCTGCGGGCGCATCGGCCCGCTTCGGTTTAGACGGGCCCCCTGCCCTACCCTGCCCGGCATGCTGGGGAAGGGAGGGGGGACAGAGCGGCAGCACCGGGTCTGCCGCGCTGCTGTCACGCGCCGGAGGTTTTCGTTTCGGCAGCAGCTCGTCGCCGCAGGTGGTGGTCGGCGCATCGAGGGTCGGCGACCTGTGCGGCGACCACCTTGTTGAGCACCGAGGCCAGGCGGTCGCCGGCCTTTTTTCGGCTACTCGCCGCTCACCTGTTCGGGCAGCACTCCGAACAACTTGATCTGATTCCACGGCGATATCACCAGCGCTAGGTTGGGTGACGGCTGCCGGCAGCCCTGTGACTGAGCACGTCGAGTGCGGTGACGACCGCATTGATCCGCCGGCATCGCAGCCTCCCCAAGCCGACCGCGTGCCAGCTCCGATTCCGCGAGCTGGGCCGTTGCGCTACCCTGCCGTACATCGATCAGCGCTTGAGCAATATGATGAGCAATCCTGTCGAGCGGCTGACCGCGGAGTGGCGGCTCGCGCCGGCCGCAGCACTTTCCGATCTGCCTTATACCGGCATGGCCATTATGCGTTGGACCTGCCGCACGGCACTGAAGCGCGAGTTCGTCTCGCACGTCGGCGATGACGTGCATGTTTTTTCCTATGTCCTGCGCGACTTGCGCGCAACCTCATGGCTTGATGGGCGGCAGGTCTGGGATGGCGTGATCCCTGCGCGTGGACTGCGGATCCTTGCGCCCGCAGCGGAGCCGCGCTGGTTCGCGCACAGCGCGTTCGACTCGATGCAGTTCCATGTTCCCGTCGACGCGCTGCGTGACATGGCGGGCGGCCCCGCGCGCAGCTCAAGGATTGAGCTGAAGGATCCTGTTTATGCGTCCGAGCCCGGCGTAACGCCTCTGGTTCATGCTGTCGCTTCGGCGCTTGACAGGCACGACCAGTTGACGTCTGCCTACGTCGACGGGCTCGCGATCGCCCTTTTGTCTCGGCTTGTCTCCCAATTCTCCAAGCCGGGTTTCGATTGTCCGCGGCGCGCGGTCACTCTCGATGCGCGTTTGCGCCGCGCGGTCGATTTCATCAACACGCATCTCGCCGATGATCTGAGGCTTGCAACGATCTCCGCCGTTGCGGGCCTGAGCCCATATCATTTCTCGCATCTGTTCACCGCAGCCATCGGCATTCCGCCACACCGGTATCTCCTCAAGCAACGAATTGAGCGCGCCAGGCAGCGACTTCTCTTTGGCCGCGAAACCGTTCTCGCTATCGCGCTCGACTGTGGGTTCAAGGACGCGAGCCACTTCGCGCGGGTCTTCGCACGCGAAACCGGGCTATCTCCCCGGCGATTCCGTCAGACGTGCTGAAGGCTGCGCCGCGCAAGAATCGTCCTTTTCAGCAAGGACAGTCGAGAAGCGTTGCGGCCTTTGGTGTTACGCTGCTTCGAGGCCGCATCGGAAAGTCCAACAACGAGGACCGCCGTGGCAGCGCGTGGATTCTATCACGAGGGCATGGTGGCGCTGCAGGAGGCGGCGAACGGCCGGCGTGTGGCGGAATTTCTCGCGACCGAGGCGCGGCACAGCGAATTCTCCGAAGGCGACGTGGCGCAGATCGAAAAGGCAAGCTTCTTCTTCATCGCATCATGCGATGGCGACCAACCAGACTGCAGCTTCAAGGGAGGTGATCCTGGATTCATCAAGATCACCGGCCCGAGGACGCTCGAGTTTCCCGACTACGACGGAAACTTCATGTACCGGACGCTCGGCAACATAACGAAGAATGCGAAGGTCGGACTCCTGTTCATCACATTTGACGGCAAGACTTATCGCATCCGCATCAACGGCCATGCGAGCATTCATCGCGATGCCGAAAGCCTGGAACGCCATTACGGCGCCAACGCCGTGATCCGCGTCGAATGCCATGACATCTATCCGAATCGCCCGCGCTATGTGCCAAACCTCACCACGGGCGAACGCTCCCTCTACTGCCCGCGCCCGGGTGAGACGCCGCCCGCGCCGGAGTGGAAAAGCCTGCCCGCGGTCGCGCCGCTTCTTCCGCGCATTGATCCGCGCAGCGTCGCCGATCATGGGGTGGAGCGTCGGCTACGCGATGACCGCGTCAAGTTCAAAGACGATGGAGCGCCCTGATGAGTGAGGGCTTGTGTAGGAATGCCATGAAGGCGACAATCATCGGCGCCGGTCTTCTTGTCGCAACCGCTTTGCTCGCGGAGAGCCGAAAATACGATCCCGGCGCAAGTGATACCGAGATCAGAATCGGGCAGACAATGCCGTATAGCGGTCCCGTCTCGGCATTCTCTGTGATCGGCAAGGTTGAGGCCGCGTATTTCCAGATGATCAATGATCGTGGCGGCATTAAATGGCCGCAAGCTCAGCCTGATCTCCTACGATGATGCGGCGACGCCTCCCAAGACTGTCGAGCAGGTTCGCAAGCTCGTCGAGAGCGATGAGGTGTTGTTCACATTCCAGACGGTTGGGAACGCCTCCAACATCGCCGTCCAAAAGTATCTCAATGACCGCAAGATCCCTCAGCTCTTCGTGGGTGGTCGTGCGACGCGGTTCGAGGATCCGGTCAATTTTCCATGGACGATGGGATTCGCGCCGAACCTGCGCACGGAGATCCGCGTCTATGCGCGCTTTGTCCTCGACAATTATCCGAACGCAAAGGTCGGCCTGCTTTACCAGAATGACGAGAGCGGCAAGGACTATCTTGCCGGACTGAGGGAAGCGCTCGGCGCAAAAGCGAGCGAGATGCTCGTGAGTGAGGCCTCGTACGAGGTTGCAGATGCGACCGCCGATTCGCAAGTACTGCTGCTCAAAGCGGCGGGGGTCGATGTCTTGGTGGACATGGCAGCCCCGAAATTCGCCGCCCAAGTGATCAGGAAGCTGGCGCAGCTCAACTGGAAACCCGTTCACCTGCTAGGCGTTGGCTCATCCTCGATCGGCGCGGTCCTGGTGCCCGCGGGCGTCGAGAACTCGAGAGGGCTCATCTCGGCGAGTTCGTTCAAGGAGGCCGGCGACCCGACCTGGTCCGACGACGAAGGCATGAAGCGATGGGTCGCACTCATGGACCACTATTACCCCAGCGGCGACAGGAAAAGCATCTTCACGACCTACGGCTACAGCGCGGCCGAGTTGCTGGTGCGGGTGCTGCAGCAATGTGGCGACGATCTCTCGCGCGAGAATATCATGCGGCAGGCCACGAACCTGAAGAACGTGAAACTCGATTTGCTCCTGCCCGGTCTCTCGATCAGTACCAGCCGGACCGACTATCGCGTCGTCAAGGAGTTCCGGATGATGCGCTTTACCGGCGAGCGTTGGGAGCCATTTGGACCGATTGTCGCCGATTAGGGCCTGCGGGTGTGATGCTCGCCGCCGAAAGCCGAAGCGAGCATATTCCCGTGGAAGGCGCCCAAGAGCGGATTCCGCTGGCGGTGCGCCAGATACGTTCCTCCCGCGGGCGCATCGGCCCCGCTTCGGTTTTGAACGGGTCCCCTCCCCTCCCCTCCCCCGCATGCGGGGGAGCAATGTCGAGCGGTTCGTAATCGGCGCGACGCACGATCGACTGCGGGTGATGATTTGGAAGTTGGCAAATTCACTTTGAGCGTCACCATTCGTCCCTGGACGCCGGTGCCGTCGCAACAGTGCGCCGCGCGGCGCTACGCGACGGCCAGCATTGCCGCTCGCCTTTCGCAATGGGCCGCGGGCCGGGATTCGCTGTCGGTTAATTCGCGGACCTTGCAGCGGGGCGCAATTCCGAGGGTGTCATGCCATAGCGTCGGCGAAACGCGCGGTTGAAATAGGATAGATCCCCGAACCCGATATCGAGCGCTATAGCGCTGACCTTTTGGTTGGCATAGAGGGGATCCGTCAGCAGCCGGTGCGCGCGGACAAGGCGCTGCGCGAGCACATACTCAGTGAAGGTCGTGCCCTCGCTTTCGAACAGCCGCTGGACCCACCGCGGCTTGATCCGGTGGCGCACAGCGATGGTCGCTACCGAGAGGTCGGGTTGGTCGAGCAGGGTTGCGATGTCCTGCTTGATCGCGCGCAGCCGCGCCGCCCGCGCGCCCCGGCTCTTGGCGATCTCGGCCGCGTCCCGCGTCGCTCCGATGGCAAGCGCCATAAGGTCGTGGATATGAGTCACGGCCTGCCGTTGCAGGTCAGGTGCAGCGAGGCTTTCAGTCTCCTCGATGATGCCGATGTAGCGGGTCAGAAGCCGCAGCGCCGGATTGTCTGCGGGGATTGGTCGGCCATATGCGGCGTCCAGGCCGGCGACGAGCGACGATAACGTGCGCCGCGGCGCCCGCACGTTGATGTATTCGCCGTACGTCGGCACCTTCAGGAATACGGGTTCCGACGCGGTCAGCACGATCGCCTCTCCAGGCTTCAGATTGAGCAGACGGTCGAACTGATGCGCCTCGTAGCTAGAGGTCAATCCAACGGTCACGACAACATCGTCGTTGTCGATGAATTCCGGGGGGAGACGATAGATCGCTGCGGATCGGCGGGCCGTCACTATCCCCAGGCCCGGCATGCGCCGCAGGGTGGCCTCGGTATGAAACCGCTCGGCCGAGAGGGGCTCGATGTCCCGCTTGGACAGAGTTCGGCCGTATATCTCACGACACGCATCAAGGCGCTCGTGCGGCGCATAATCCGCAGTCGAGAACCGAACGACCTTGCAATCGCTTTTGCCGACAGTTGCGACGCCGCTCGAAGCGCTCATGGCCAGACTCCAGCTCGAGTGTGCGCTATCTGCGCGCGGGCCGCCCAGACCTATCCAGTTTTGTCGCTCGATAGGAGCGAGAGGTTCAAAGTTTCGGCGATTTTTGCGCCTGATAGCTCGCGGCGGTAGCGGAATGGGTTCGTCGTGCGCTCACGAAGGCAGCAAGCGCCCGATCCCTGAAATGCTCCAACGCGGACGCGAGCGGCGGAGCGTCCCTTCACATCAATGAAAGGGCCTATCAACTGGCCGCTCCAGTCCCACTCAATTGTCGCGCCAGTCCAAGAGCGGACGCGCCGAGATCGCTAGGGATTTGCGGCCAGCGCGACCGTGCGGCCGAGAGTGCGAACGAGGCGATCAAGGACAAGAATATGATCACGACGGGCGATATCCTCTGCCACCCGGAATCCGCTGCCCGGCGAAACCTCCATTCCCCCAGGGGAAGGCAGATCCGAACCGCCGCCGCAAGCGCAGTATGTCATGGGGCACGACGACCGCGAACGGCGGCGTCTCGCCTGCAAGCCTCCATCCTGAACCCGCTGACCGAACAGCTTTTGCGGCGCGCGGGGATTTCGACCGGGATGCATGTGCTGGATCTGGGGTGCGGTATCGGCGAGCTTTTCCTGCGAGTGAAAATTTGAGGTCTGAGAACAGGTGCGAGCGCGCACTTTCTTAAAGCCGCAACAGGCGTGAAAGTTGGAATAGATGCATTTCGACGCGCCATTATTTTTGTCTTGATGGAGGCTCCATTGGTGCAATTGGTGCAAGACGTCATTCCCCTGCTGCCGCCCAAGCCGGCGCAGCTGATCGGTGCGCGGCTCTGCAACTTCCCGACCGGCCATAGCGCTTTGCTCCCCAAGCATAGTGCATGGATAAATCACGATCTGATAAAAGCGACTGTTGAGAGGTCTGCCGATTTCTGGATCGATATCCAAGCCTATGCGAGCAAGACGGGCAGCGAGAGGCTCAACCAGGCGCTTTCCGTTGGTCGACGCGAGGAGGTCAAGCGTAGCATCATCGCGGCCATTCCAACGGCGGGGGGGAGGTTCCTGAAGGAACTAGCTTGGGGCGAATCCAAAAGCAGCGGCGGCGAGAACGACGACGACGGCTATTGGCGCGCGGTTGAAGTTTACGCCTTCGGGTCCGTGCCGCACGGCCGAATGCCCGATCCTGCGCCGGCAAAGCCGATCCAACCCATCATAGGCGCGCCTCCCGGTCCCGGCCTCGATGTCGACCAATGGTTTGTGACAAATCTCAGCTTGAGCGGCGTCAGCCTCGTTCCCGGCTTCGGAGGCGGCGGGTTTTCGGGCCCAATAACGTTCCAACATGTGGGCGGCCTAGACGAGCCCGATTTTACCGGCTCGATGGCGCTCGTGGGAATGGCGGTCGGAGCGAGCGAAGGTATCCCCGGCCTGAAAAATTCAAAGATCGCGCAAAAGATCCTCAAATTTGTTGCTGACAATGGCGGACTGTCCTACGGGAACGCCCCGTCGTGGACGGAAGGGATTTGCTTTCCCAACACGCACAACGTCAGCCGCTTGCAATCCTCCGACTTTTCGGGCGATTGCGCCACAATATTCGTCAGCGGAAACGCCGGACTGGGGGGGAACGGGCTTTATCTTCTGTTTTTCGGTTTGCCGACAGGCTTCTGGTTTTGGCGAACCACTCTCGCTGCCATGGAAAGCGGCCTGATCGGTCCGGATATCGCATTCCGCTGCAAGGGCGCTGCGGTCATCTCGAGTCTTGGAGCCGGTCTGTCCGGCTCGGTGGGCGTCGCTGCCAACGCAATGTATGGAAGGATCAGCTGATCGAACATAACGATGCTGAGTATCATGGTCGATAATTGAGTAACCATGTACGCCCGCGGCTATTGGCGCTTCTGATTGGTGCGCGCGTAGCGTCCATGTTGAGAGTGTTGTGAGGCGCATGCGTTCGTGGCGGCCCGCCGCGACCCGCGCCCCAACCCTGCGCAGCGTAAGGCCAGGGACGACCTCGCCGACACAGAAAGTGGAAAACCGCTTAATCGCCAGACCTTGTCGCGGCACGCAATTCCGAGGGTGCCACGCCATAGCGTCGACGGAACGCGCGGTTAAAATAGGACAGATCCCCGAACCCGATATCGAGCGCTATCGTGCTGACCTTTTGGTAGGCATAGAGGGGATCCCTCAGCAGCCGGTGCGCGCGGACAAGGCGCTGCGCGAGCACATACTCAGTGAAGGTCGTGCCTTCGCTTTCGAACAGCCGCTGGACCCACCGTGGCTTGATCCGATGACGTGCGGCGATGGTCGCTACCGAGAGGTCGGGTTGGTCGAGCAGGGTTGCGATGTCCTCCTTGATCGCGCGCAACCGCGCCGCCCGCGCGCCCCGGCTCTTGGCGATCTCGGCCGCGTCCCGCGTCGCTCCGATGGCGAGCACAATGAGATCGTGAATATGCACCACGGCCTGCCTTCGGAGTTCAGGCACCGCGAAGGTCCCTGCCTCCTGGAGGACGCCGACGTAGCGGGTCAGAAGCCGTAAAGCAGGGCTGTCGGCGGGTATTGGCCGACCATACGCGTCATCAAGACCCGCAACGAGCGGCGACAAACAGCGCCGTGGCACCAGCAAATTGAAATAGTCGTCGAGCCTCGGAACCCGCAGGTGCCCCGCTTCCCCGCTGGTCAAGACAATCGCCTGCCCGCAAACCAAGTCGGCGGTTCGACCGAGCTGGTGCGCCTGGCAGTTGGAGCTGCGCGCCCACGTGATACTGACACCATCGCTGTCGATGAATTCTCGGCGGCGGTGATAGACCGCGGCGGAACGACAGCCCGCCATCATGGCGAGACCCGGCATCCGCAACAGGGTCGCTTCGGCACGGGGCTGATCGGCCGGCAGGGGCTCGATGTCCATCTTCTGCATGGTCCGGCCGTAGACCTCGCGCCACGCGTCAAAACGCTCGCGTGGTGGGTAATCCGCAGTCGAAAACCGAACGACGGCGCAATCGCTGTTGCCTGCAGTCGCGACCCCGCTCGAAGCGCTCATGGCCAGACTCCAGCTCGATGTGCGCAATTTCTAGCGCGCGGGCTGCCCAGACCTATCCGGTTTTGTCGCTCGATAGGAGCGAGAGGTTCAAAGTTTCGGCGATTTTTTGCGTCGGATAGCTCATGGCGGTAGCGGAATGGGTTCGTCGTGCGCTCACGAAGGCAGCAAGCGCGCGATCCCTGAAATGCTCCAAAGGGAATGCGGACGCGAGCGCCGGAGCGTCCCTTCGCATCCATGAAAGCCCCTATCAACTGGCCGCTCCAGTCCTACTCAATTGTCGCGCCAGTCCAAGAGCGGATGTGCCGAGATCGCTAGGGAAGTTGCGGTGATGAATATTGGTCGCAACGGGAGACGACCGAGCGATCACAGTCGTTCTGTACCAGCAATCGGCAGAGTCACGCCCGGTCTTGATTCGACTGCGCACGCGGACTCAGGAGCAGACAATGGTCAACACACACGTCGTTGTTAATGGCAGCGAGCGAACTCCCTTGCCGGGCGCGATAGCGACCGCGCGAGCCGATGCCAATGTCACAATTGAAGTGACCTTAAAGCTCCGGCGAAAAAAGGCATTGCCGCCTCTGACCGGACGGCCAGCTGCCGCGATGACACGTGAGAATCTTGGCGCCAACTACGGCGCTTCGAAAGCCGATATCGACAAGGTCGTCGAGGTCTTCGGCAAATTCAATCTCAACGAGATCGGCGCGGATCCGGCAACACGAAGCGTTCGGCTATCGGGCACGATTGCGGCGATGGAAGAAGCGTTCCAGGTCGAGCTCTTTAACTACACACATGAGAGTGGCAACTATCGCGGGCGGGTTGGTCCTGTGCTGGTCCCCGTGGAAATGAAGGATATTGTGGAGGGTGTCTTCGGCCTCGATAACCGACGGGTCGCCCGACGCGGACGCCAGCCCGTGCGAGACCGCGGCCTCGCGAGATCAGCTTCGGTGCCGTCGGATTGGTACATCCCGAGCGAACTCGCCTCGCACTACAATTTCCCCCCTGGGGACGGCAGTGGTCAAACGGTCGGGTTACTAGAGTTCGGTGGCGGATATTTCGCCGATGATCTGAAGAAATTCTGCAACTTGGTCAACATATCACAGCCCCCGAAGGTGAGAACCATCAGCACCGATGGGACTCCGACTGATAGTAGGGATGGTGAGGAAGTCGAAGTGATGCTGGACGTCGAGGTCGTGGCCGGCATCTGCCCCAAGGCCGACATCGTCGTCTATTTCGCCGAATGGAGTGAAAAGGGTGTGATCACAGCCGTCGATGCCGCCATCCATGACGTGACGAACGATCCAGGCGTCTTGTCGATCAGCTGGGATAATACCGAAGACGCCGGCATTTGGACCACGCAGGGGATGAGGCAGGTCAATGAGACGCTGCAAGAAGCGGCGCTGCTGGGTGTCACCGTATGCGTTGCTGCGGGCGACGACGGTTCGAGTGACGGGCAAAAGGGCGGGGATGCGCACGTGGGCTTTCCCGCGTCCAGTCCCTATGTCCTCTCGATTGGGGGCACTACGATTCCGAAAAAGGGCGGGAAAGGCCCTGACATCGTCTGGAAGGAGGGGAAGGGTACCAGAGCTCAAGGCGGCGGCAGTACCGGCGGCGGCGTGAGCGCGGTTTTTCCTCGTCCCGATTGGCAGAAGGACGTGACGATCAAATCGGTTAATCCTGAAAGCATCGTTGGCCGCTGCATCCCGGACATTGCTGCGAATGCGGACGGGGACACGTCGCCCTATCTGATGGTGGTCGACGGCGAAACAACTTCCGTTGGCGGAACAAGTGCGGCAAGCCCACTCATAGCCGGACTCTTGACTCTCATCAATGCCAACGGCCCTGCCGGCAAACGCGTCGGCTACGTGACACCGGTGCTGTACCAAACCACCGGAGTCGGAAACCAGACCGTCGGCGCTGCGGGTTGTACCGATGTGCTATCAGGTAACAACACCACTCACCGTGGATGGTTCTCCCATCACGCTGGTGGCTACAGCGCCCACAAGGGGTACGACGCCGTTTCAGGTTGGGGAACGCCAGACGGCGTAAAGCTGGCCGCACTTTTGTTGCCGCCCCCGCCCCCGCCGTTTGACTGGACGCCACTTATCATCGCCACTGAGCACGTCCTATAGCGCTCGTGCTTATCACCATCGTCGCAGGCTGTTTGACAGACAAACGACGTTCAACCGGAGGGTAGATCAATGACCACGACGACATCACACACAATGAAGAGAACCACAGAAGCATCGGTGCCGACGCCGAGTGTATCGGAAGACCCAAGTTCAAGCCCGCTGTCGAAAGTGAGGTTTGGAATGGTCGACGCCTACTCGGTTGACGCGGACAGGCTCATGATCAAGTTTAGCGTGGTTACAGGCACTGGTGGGCCTATAACGGGGCGGATGTTGATTTACGCCGCAGCCGATGCGCCAAATTTCCGGAGTTGGGTTTCGATGGTGATGATAGCGCATCAGACGGAACGGTACCTAAACGTACGCTATAGCACAGTAATTCTATCCCCCCACCCCAATCCCGAAGTTTTTACAGCACTTGAACTTGGCGTCGGCAACGGCGCGCTGTCGTTCGACGACTGGCCAACATAGCCGGGCGAGACCATCGCCGGCGATAGCTCTGCACGATCAATCAGCGCGCGGTTCCAGGTTCCGGCAAATTTTGTTTGCGCCAGGATAGCTGGTGGCGGCAGTGAAATGGTTTGTATGGGTTCGTCGTGCGCTCACGAAGGCAGCAAGCGCCCGATCCTTGAAATGCATTTCGATTTTCCAAAGGGAACGCGGACGCGAGCGGCGAAAGCGCCCCTTCACATCAATGAAAGCCCCTATCAGAGGGCCGCTCCAGTCCTACTCAATTGTCGCGCCAGTCCAAGAGTGGACGTGCCGAGATCGCTAGTGACTGAGGCAGCGACCGTGCCGCCGAGAGTGCGAGCACACCCAATGCATCTACCTGAGTTCAGCTCAGCAGGAAGGAAAATCGGATGAGCGACGCTCCAGCGATGAGGACGAAGCGAGAGTTCAGCGGCCTGCCGACATACGGGTCTGCCTCTCCCCCAGTGGAAGTCATTGGCGGGTCCAAGCCGCCGCCGCAAGCGCAGTATGTCATGGGGCACGACGACCGCGAACGGCGGCGTCTGGCCCTCCAAGCTTCCATCCTGAACCCGTTCACCGAACAGCTCTTGCGGCGCGCGGGGATTTCGACCGGGATGCACGTGCTCGATCTGGGGTGCGGTATCGGCGAGGTTTCGTTGATGGCCGCCCGACTGGTGGGGCGCCACGGTGCGGTAACCGCGATCGATATCGATCAGGCGGCATTAGCGACCGCCGCGGATCGTGCGCGGGAGCAGGCGCTGGGGAACCTCAAGTTCGTGCAGGGCAGCATCGATCAGTATGAGCCGGGGCGCGCCTTCGATGCCGTCATCGGCCGCCACATCCTGATCCATTTGCGGGATCCGCTCGCGATTCTTCGGAAGGCATACGAATGCCTGTCGCCGGCGGGTGTTGCGGTGTTTCAGGAGTACGACTTCTCCACGGTGCACTTGGCATATCCGCCGTGCCCGCTGCGCGACCGCCTCATGGCCGTGTTCCGAGATTTCTTTGGTGCAATGGGGCACGGCAACATCGGGACGCAATTGCTTCACCTCTTGCTCGAGGCGGGCTTCCGGGCGCCCGACTGCCGCGCCGAGTACCCGATGGATGGCGGCCCGGACAGTCCGTTTTACGAATGGATGGCCGAAAGTTTCCGCAGCATCGCTCAGCGCGCCGCGGCGGCCGGATTCATCAAAGAGTCCGAGTTCGACATCGATGCGCTCGAGCAGCAACTACGGCAGGAAGCCGCTTCGCGCAATGCGAGCATCCCGGGCCCTACCATGGTGGGCTGCTTTGCGCGGAAGCCCTGAGTTACCAGGGCACCATCACCTACCAACTGCGCCGGCTTTACTGGCGTGGTCTCATGGAGGGTATGCCCAAAATGAACCAGCTCGCCAGGGTTGAAGCCTCGCTATGGATGCCAAGAAAATGCAGACAGACTCAGTTCGCCGCTTCGTCGTTGCCAACACGTTTATCGGCAGCCTGCCAGCGGACGCTGTCGACACCCTAATGAAGGCGGGTCACCTCAGGCGCTACCCGAAGGGGACCCCGCTGTTCGAGCGAGGAGACCATGCCGACAGCCTGCTCCTTATCATGTCGGGCCGCGTAAAAATCAGCAATATAACGACTGATGCTCGCGAGGTCGTTCTGAACTTCCTTGGAAGTGGCGATATCATCGGCGAGATAGCGTCGCTTGACGGCGGCGCGCGCACGGCTTCTGCGATGGCTCATCAGGACACGCAGATATTCCAGCTCTATCGCCGCGATCTTCTGCCGGTGCTGACGCAGCACCCTGCGGCTCTGCTGGAAATCGTCCAGCTGCTCTGCGAGAGGCTGAGGACGATCTCTGGGCTTGTCGAGGACAATCTGCGGGACATGCGGGGGCGTTTCGCCGCCGGCATCCTGCGTCTCGCCACCCAGCATGGTCGTCGTACGTCGCGCGGCATCGAGATTGATCTCGCAGTCAACCAGCGCGATCTCGGCAACTACGTGGGGCTCTCACGCGAAAACACCAACCGTCAGATTAACAGGCTCATGAGCGAGGGCGTGATTCGCATCAGCGACGGCGTCCTCACCATTGTGAATGAGGCTGCGCTCGTGGCACTCACGGAGCCGGTAAATGAGAACGTGTGATCTGGAGGCGACTGACCGATTTCAGAGGCAGTTTCGGTCCGCTTGGCTCCTTCGACGGAATCACCGACATCGTCGTGAAACACGAAGGTTTGGTCGACAAGATCATTGGCAACGCCCGTGCATGCACTGTTCAATGTGCCGTTCGATCTGATCGCACCTTGATGGCTTCGACGTGGCCGGCAGGCTCAAACGCGATGCTCGCGGTCTCCGAGGCCGCTTTGGAGGCGCTGGAATCAGACGAACAAGCCTTTGCCTCACACGGCGAGATCTCACGCGCGATCCGGACGCCGGCGATCTGATCGCGCACATGCGGAGGACTCAGGACCCTTGCATCAAGTGCAAGCATTTCCGGTCTGTCGCTCCACGAGCCACCGCGGAGAATTCGCGGCGCGGCGCTACTACACGCGCCAAAAACCAGCGTCGCGCCGGAAAAATCCGGTTCGCAGCTGTCCACCCATTCCCACAGGTTTCCAAACAGGTCGCCGAGGCCCGGGCCGGTGGCTGCAAATGAGCCGACCGGTGCGGTATAAAGAAAGCCATCGCTGCAGTCTGCGGTGGTCCATCCGGGCTCAGCATCACGAGCCGTTTGGTCCGCCCCGTTGGCAAACCGACACTGGCCCGCACCTCGTTCTTCCGGCACATCTGGGCTGCTGGCAATGAGGTGCCACTCTGCGTCAGTCAGCAAGCGATAGGACTCGCCGGTCCGCCCGGATAGCCAAGCCACATAGGCCTTGGCATCGTCGAAACTGAGGCAAGCGACAGGATGGCGGTCGTCCTGGCGATAGCCGGGGGCTTGCCATGACAAACGCTCGTCAAGTCGCCACTCGGGGGTTCGCACATAACACCCAGGTGGAGGCGCGAAGCCTGTTGCCTCGGCGAAAGCGCGGAATTCGCTGCGCGTCAGTTCGAATCGTCCGACCGCAAAAGGACGAGTGATGGCTGCCACGAGATCGCGCGGCTCCGATGCGCCGGGCGGGACGAGCCGCATGCGAACGGTTCCGGGCTCGATCACAACCATCTCGGGACAGTTGTCGCAATCGCGAAACGGCGATCGCAGAGCGCGTCCAGGGGAAACTGTCGGCGGCGGTAACGCAGCGGCGGTTGGCGCGCTCACGGAAGCAGGGAGGGATGGGGATGTTTCTGGCGGGGACGCCGCTGGCCTCGCCGAGACCTGCGCGCCGGCCAGCACATTGCCGACCGGTTGTCCGGCGCCAGACAGTTGCGCTGGACCCGGGGCAATGACGCTCGCCAGGCGGACCAACAGCAATGTCCCAAGCACCGTGGTCAGCACGGCGCCTGCCGCAAACCCCAACAACAGGCGGTTGACGCCACCCCCGCCGGTGCGGCCCAACCGGCGGAACGCTGTGCGCGGAATCGGCCTTCGCGTCGCGACCTCGCGAGCACCGGCCTGGTCCGTCGGGCCGTCGGCGGAGGTTGTTTCTGCGAAGGACGCCGGCAGGGCGCGCGCGCGCCAAGCGCTGATCGTGAGCCGCTCGCCCGGCGCTGTGGCCAGCGTGGCATCTATGGCGGCGAGGAAATCGGGAGGGTAATCGTCCGCCGCAAGATGGCCCGCCATCAATTGCCTTGCTGGCTGTTGATCGCCGCATACAACTTCTGGCGCCCGTCCGGTGACCATCCGATAGGCGACGGCCGCCAACCCGAACATGTCGGATGCCTGGGTTGGCGTACCGCTGCCATCACGCATTTCTGGCGCCACATATGCCGGCGCATCGGGATCCGGACTTGACGTCGACGCGAGCGGTTCGGGCCGTACTATCTCGATTTGCGGCGGCATGATACCGACAACGTGAACCGTTCGCGGCGATATTGCGCCGTGTACGCCGGCGTCGGCATGGAACCTCTCGAGGTCATCGAGGAGAGAAGCGATCATGCCTCGAAGCACCGGCCACTCCGGCCGGGAGCGTTGGCCGTCGAGCCAATCCTGAAGATTTTGGGCTTCGCTGCCGCGCTTGAATCCCGTGGCTCCGTCCATGGCACCGGCCTCACTGGTCCGATAGCGCGGCGACGTGGACCGCAACGGCCAGTGGCCCGACCGAGGCGACAGTGTGCCGCTTCGCCTTGATCCGTTTGCCACAGGCGTAGGGGCGGAACTCGACGCGGCGGTCGAGGGCGGTCTGTGCATCATCGACCGGAAGCCCGACCAGGACCTCGCGCGAGCCGGCGCCGGCCGTTGTGACGCGGGATGCCAGCTGCGGTGCGGTTTTTAGAAGACGATCCCGAACGGTCGCCGCCCGTGCGCGCGTTAGGCGCACGTTGAGACGCTCGGGTCCGGTGCGACTTGCGTGCCCGATGACATTGAGGCACACGCCCGCGGCTCGGGTACGATCGCCGATCCGTTCGAGCCAGGCCGGATATACACCTGCAACGGCTGGGTCGCGGATGAATGCCGCAGACCCAGCTTCGAACAGAAATGTCACGCCGAGCCGCTGCTGCCGGAAGCCCGCATCGATCAGCCGGCCGAACACCTCCATGGCCTCCTGCGTCCGCCCGGCTTTCATCAGCGTAAGGTAGAGCCCGTTCAGCGCATCGATCACTTCACCACCGCCCGGCGATGCGGCGACGCTCCGGAATTGGGTCAAGGCGTCGCTCAGGCGACCACTGTCGAAGGCCGCGTGCGCTTCGACCAGCGCGGCCTTGACCTCAAGCCGATCGACGTACTCCGGCGCAACTGGGTCGCCGGGCCGGGAGCGCTGGCAGGTCCGGATGTAGGCAAGGGTGGCGTTGTCCAACGCCCACACCGGGCTGGACGCAAAAAGCGGTGCGGGCGTGCTGTCGATACCGGCCGGATCGGCACGGCCGCCAACTTGGGCGGCGACCACCTTCTCCTTCGCATCGACCAGCGCAAAGCAGATCCAGAACGCATCCCGCGCGCCGGCCGGCTGCCCCGCATTGTTGATCGCATTGAAAGTTCCGATTAACACAAACTTTGCCCGCCCGACATTCTCGCGCGAGAACGGCAGCACCTTGATATGCGGATAGCGGGCCGCGACGATCTCAGAGATGCGGCGGCCGATCGATCGCGTCGCAGCCGTCTCCACGCCCGTGATGCCGTCGATCAAGGGATCGATCACGATCTCGATCGGCTGCCCCTCGCCTGACACCTGTTTGAACAGACGATCCACGGCGTTGAGAACGGCCTCTTCCACAGGAAGCGGCGTCGGTGGCTTCGCGGTCGCCGCCGGGAAGCCGGCGGGGGGCGCTGCGATTTTTGGCGCACCCGCTTGCGCCGCTGCGTGGGTGGTCAGCCACGCCAAGATGATGAAGAGACTAGAGCAGATTCCGATCATTTGGAAACGTCGTAGGGTGGGCAAAGCGAAGCGTGCCCACCGCCGCTGAGCCCTGGTGGGCACGGCGCGCGAAGAGCGCGCCTTTGCCCACCCTACAAGTGATTCCAGTCGGCCGGAATCCGCTGAAGTCGCGTGGCGAAGACGAGGGTAACTATGGTATCTCATAACAATCTCCCCAGGTCAGTCCTAATGCTGCAATTTACTCCGATTATGCGCGCTACTTTGTCGATGCCAGCGCCCCGCCCGTGCCCACGACAGCCGCGACCTTGTTGCCGCGCATGCGGGCTATCACGTCGTCGCGCTCGCCGACGGCGATGACCGTGCCGAGCGACATGACGAGCAGTTTGCTCACGTGGGCGAGCAGGTGTGGACGGTGCGTCACGACGATCACGGTGCAGCGCTCGGCCCGCAAGCGGGCGATCGCCTGGGCGAGAGCGCGCTCGCCCTCCTCGTCGAGGTTGGAGTTCGGCTCGTCGAGAATAACCAGACGAGGCGCCCCATAAAGTGCACGGGCGAGACCTACGCGCTGGCGCATGCCGCCCGACAGCGCCATGCCGCCGTCGCCGATCGGCGTGTCGTAGCCCTTGGGCAGCCGCAGGATGACATCGTGCGCGCCCGCGAGCTTCGCCGCCGCCACCACGGCCGCGTGGTTCGCGGCGCCCAGCCGGGCGATGTTGTCGGCGACCGTGCCGGCGAACAGCTCCACGTCCTGCGGCAGATAGCCGACGTGCTTGCCGAGCTTGTTGGGGTCCCATTGATTGAGCGCGGCGCCGTCGATGCGGATATCGCCGCTGGTCAAAGGCCACACCCCGGCGAGCGCCCGGGCGAGGCTTGACTTGCCGCTCGCCGAGGCGCCCACGACTGCGAGGCTGTCCCCGGCGGCGAGATCGAAACTCACGCCGCGCACCGCAGGCCGGCTGGCCCCGGCCGGCACCACGACGGCGTTCTCGACCCGCACATGGCCGACCGGGGCCGGAAGCTGAACATGGGCTTCCGCGGCCGGAACGCCGTCGAACAGGCGCCTCAGGCGGCGATAGGCGCTGCGGCAGGCGATGATGCGTTTCCATTGGCCGACCACCTGCTCGACCGGCGCGAGCGCGCGGCCGATGATGATAGCCGCCGCCATGATGACGCCCGGCGATATCTCGCCGGTCACTGCAAGCCAGGCGCCGACCCCGAGCGTGGCGGACTGGACTGTCACGCGGGCAAATCGCGAGGCTGCGACCAGCACCGCGGAGCGCTCATGGGCGCGGGCGTTCGAGGCCACGGCGGCGGCCTGCTGGCCGCACCAGCGCTCCAGCACCGTGTCCCCCATGCCGAGCCCGCGAACCACTTCGCCGTTGCGCAGCGCGCTGGCCGCAAACCCGTAAGCCTCGTTCGAGAGGCGGCTCGTCGCCTCCACTCCCGCCCGGGTGGTGAGCTCTGTCAGCAGCGCCAGCGAAAACAGGATCAGCGCTCCAGCCGCGGCGACGGCGCCGAACCCGGGGTGCAGGATGAAACACAGGGCGACGAACAGCGGCGCCCACGGCAGATCGCAGATCACCGTCGCGGTGCCGTTGGCGAGGGATTCGCGGATCGTTTCCGCATCGCGGATCACGCGCTGGCCCTGGCGCTGCTCCGGATCCATCTCGGCCCGCATCATCGCCTCGAACAGCGGCCGTCGCAGGCGGGTTTCGAACATGACGCCGGCGCGGACGAGAACGCCGGACCGCGCATATTCGAGCACGCCGTAGAGCAGCATGATGACGAGCGCGATGGCCGACAGCATCGCCAGCGTCATCAGGTTGCGGCTGTTGAGGACGCGGTCATAGACCTGCATCGAGTAGATCGGCGACACCAGGATCACGGTGTTGACGAAGAGGCTCAGGATGAAGGTCGCCGACAGGGCGGGCAGGGTTGCCCCGACGGCGTGCGCAAGGGGCGTTTTGTGCTTCGACATGACCGGGCTCCACGTGTGTGCGTTGGAAGCCGAAGCTAAGCGAAAAGGAAAACGACGGGTGTGCTGGCCAGCACAGCGGCGTCTTCAGAATGAGGGCAGGGTGAGCGTGTCAAGCGGTAGACGGATCCGACGGACCGGCCGCTGATTGATGAAACGCACTCTGATCTAAAGGAGAAGTACCATGTCAGGCACTAACACAGTCATCATGGGCAGTGGAGTAAACAACTTCTTTGCCAATGACTCCACCGTCAATTGGGACATAACGGGTAACACCGGCGCCAACGTTATCTCCGGTGATGCTCTGAACGACACGATCAACGGCGGTGATGGCGCCGACTTGATCGACGGCAAGGGCGGGGTCAATTACCTCAACGGCGATGACGGGCAAGATACGTTCTTCGCCGGGGACGCCCTGATTAACTATATTGACGGCGGAGCTGATGAAGACGCAGTCGACTATAACTTTCTCCAGGTAACAAACGATGTTACAGCGTCCCTTGCGGACGGGTACGGGACGGTGGCCGGCCATTTCGGAGTCGACTATTATGCCAACGTTGAGGATCTCGTAGGCGGCATCGGCAACGATCATCTTACCGGCGATGGCAACGCCAACCGGCTCGATGGCAATGACGGCAATGACACCCTGGAAGGGGGTGGCGGAAATGACAAGCTCTTCGGTGGAGATAACGACGACGTTCTCGTCGGTGGAGGCGGAGCCGACGAGCTCCATGGCGACGGAGGCGTCGACACCGTCTCCTACGTCGATGCCACGAGCGGGGTCGAGTTCTCGCTTGCGGACGGGGGCACGGTTGGGATCGCCAACGGCGATATCTACTTCGACGTCGAGAATGGCACCGGCAGCAACTTTGACGATACGCTCAAGGGAGACGGCAAAGCCAACGTACTCGACGGCGGCAAGGGCGACGACTTATTCCAGGGTGGTGGTGGAGCCGACACATTCATCGGCGGAGACGGCAAGGACACCGTCTCGTTCGAGAACGCCCAGAACGGCGTCACTGTGTCGCTCGCAGACAGCACGGGCACGGGCGGCGACGGGGCACAGCTCACTTTCGACCACGTCGAAAACCTCACGGGCAGCGATCAAGACGATACTTTCACTGGCGACAGCGGGAAAAACGTGTTCGACGGCGGCGACGGCGCCGACACGCTGAACGGTAAGGGCGGTAACGACACGCTGAACGGTGACGGCGGCAAGGACATCCTGATCGGTGGCCTCGGCGCCGACACGTTGACCGGCGGGGCGGGATTCGACACGTACCAGTTCAACAGCATGCAGGACTCGCTCAACTCGCCGGGCAAATTCGATACGATCACGAACTTCCAGTCCGGCGAAAAGATCGACCTGTCGGGGATCGACGCCGACACCGGAGCGAAAGGCGACCAGGCCTTCACACTTGTCGCGAACTTCAGCGGCAACGCCGGCGAGGTCCGCTCGTTCGTCGACGCGACCACCGGCGACACCATTGTGCAGGCGTTCGATGGCACGGACTCCTTCCAGGTCGATCTCACGACCTCCGTCACTCTGACGACGAGCAACTTCGTCTTCTGAAAGAGACAGCCGGTCGATGACGACAACAGCCTGCGGCGGGAAACCGCCGCAGGTCTACTTGTGCACTCGCGGCGGAACGGGGCGTCGGCGGGTGTGCTGCCCAGCACAGCGCAAGCACGGCGGCTGCGGCACAACATCGATACGTCTTGCAGCCCACCCAACCGTCGTTGAGAGGAACGAGCCATGTCCACCGCCACTTCGAAGTCGCACGCAGCAGTTCTCGCCGCATCCCTAGCCGAGGATGGACTCGCCGATCACCGTTTCTTCGCCATCATCGGATACGCCTCAATCGGCGTCGTCTTCGGAGCGCTCGGCCTGTGGTCCGCATGGGCCCCGCTCGATGCGGCGGCCATCGCGCCGGCCCGGGTCGCGGTCGAGGGCGATCGCAAGCCGATCCAGCATCTGGAGGGCGGCATCGTCCAGGATATCCTCGTCAAGGAAGCCGAGCACGTGGAGCAGGGCCAGATCCTGTTCCGGATCGACACCACGAAGGCGCGCACCACGGCGGAAACACTGCGCAAGCAGCTCGATGCGGCTCGGGCGCTCGAAGCGCGGCTCACGGCTGAAAACGCCGGGCTCGACGCATTCGCTGTTCCGGCATCGCTGGAAGCCAATGCGCACCGGCCCCACGTCGCAACGGCGCTCGCCGATCAGCGGCGCATCCTCGATGAGCACCGCCGCACGCTCGAGCTGGAGACGGCAGGGCTCGACGCGCGCATCCGGCAGGCCCGCGAGGACATTACGGCGCGAGAGAGCCGCCTCGCCGGCACCCGCCTGCAGCTTGCCAGCATCGTGGAGCAGATCGGCATCGTCTCCGGCGCCGCGGAGCGCGGCTATTATCCCCGCAACAAGCTGCGTGAGCACGAGCGCGAGCGGGCCCGGCTCGAAGGCGAGGTCGGCGGCATTGCGGGCGAAATCGCCCGCTTCACCGAAACCATCGCGGAGGTCCGCCAGCAGATTCTGCAAGCTGCGCAGCGGCTGCGCGATGACGCCGGCCGTGATCTTGCCGACGTGCGCGGCAAGATCGCCGGTCTCAACGAGCAGATCGAGGTCGCCGAGGACGCGTTGAGCCGCGTCGAGGTCCGGGCGCCGCAAGCAGGCATCATCCTCGGCGTCAAGGTCAAGTCCCCCGGCGCCGTGATCCAGCCGGGCGCCACGCTTGCCGAGCTGGTGCCGCCGACGACACTGCTCAGCCTGACGGCCAAGGTCTCCCCGCTCGATGTGCAGAACGTCGCCGTCGGGCAGAAGGCCCAGATCCGTTTTCCCGCCTTCTCCACGCGCAGCACGCCTCCGCTCTACGGCCGTGTCGAGAGTGTGTCCGCAGATGCGGTCTCGGACGAAACCACCAAGGAAACCTATTTCTCCGCGCGCGTCATCATCGATGCCGCGGGCGTGCCCCACGAGATCGCCGACAAGCTCGTGCCCGGCATGCCGGCCGATGTGCTGATCATCACGGGAGAACGCACCGTGCTCGCTTATTTCCTCGGGCCGATCAGGGACCGCCTCGCCAAGGCGATGCGCGAGAGCTGAGTGGTCCATGGAGTCTCAAAGATGGAATATCGCTCGAAGAGTTTCTCGAATTATTTGGCTCTGATGCTTGCTGCCTTGATAATCGGCGTCCAACGCGCGATCTCGCTCTTAACCAAGGCAGCAAGCGGTTGCGGGCCGCGCTCTGTCTGATCCGGAATGTCGCAGCCGAGTTCGAGCAGGCGCTTGCGCACGCTCTCGTCGCTAAGCGCGCTTCCGAGCGCGTCGGTGAGCTTGTCGAGGACTGGCTGCGGCGTCCCCTTGGGTGCAAACAAGGCGTTCCAAGCCGACGCCTGGAACTCGGGCAAGCCAGCTTCCTTCGCTGTTGGGACGTTCGGCAGGGCCGGACTGCGCTCGGCAATGCTGATTGCATAACCCTTGACCGCGCCGCTCTGAACCTGCGCAACGGCGTCCGGGATGGCGTTGCACATGTAGTCGACCTGCCCACCGAGCAATGCATTCATGGCAGGCGCGGCGCCGGTGAATGGCACGAATGTCGGCTTTATGCCGAGAAGCGAATTGAGCAGCAGGCAAGTGGAGTGTGTAATCGAGCCAACGCCGGCATGCGCGACGTTCACCTTCTCGGCATTCGCCTTAACATAGAGGATGAATTCCTTCAGGTCGTTGGCCGGCAGCTCCTTCTTCGCCGTGATTACGATAGGCAGGCCGGCGACCATGCCGATTGGCGCGAAGTCGACATCCGGCTTGTAGGCGAGGTCCGGATAGAGCGCCACCGCGGCCGCATGGGTCCCCATCTGACCGATCTGGATGGTGTAGCCGTCGGGGCTGGCGCGCATCGTTCGGATCGTGCCAGTGGTGCCACCGGCTCCGGCGACATTCTCGATGACAAACTGCTGCCCGAGCCTCCGCGAGAGGTGCTCACCGACGATGCGGGCAACGACGTCGGTCGTGCCGCCAGGAGCGAACGGAACGACGATTGTGACGGGCCGGGTCGGATACGTCTGCGCCCACGCGATCCGCGACACGGCAGGAAGAGCGACGACGCCCGCTGCCAGGTGCAGAAATTGGCGACGCCGAATCTTCATTCGCTCGCTCCACTCCGGTTATTATGAAGCTACATCAGGCTCCCGGTCGTGCGGAAGGGGGGGCGGTTGGTCCGGAAATGGTCCTTGTTGGAAGGCGAAGAGCCTGCGCGCTGCCGAATTTGACGACGGGATTTGAGCCCACTGCTCAATCCGCTCGGCCCAGCCAGGGCGTGCGGCGGCGGGCGACGTGAGGCGGCAACGCCCGGCGTCTTGGGCGGAGTTGAGCCGAAATTCTCGGCGTGGATACAGCTTGACGGAAAAAACGTCGAAGAAGACTTCCAGCCGTTCACGGCTCGTGTGCGGGCGCGACGAATCGACGGAAATCACACGCAAGGTCTATCGCTACTGGCTTGAGAACGAACCGACACGCAACATTACGATGCAATGTGTCGAGTATCAGCTCTCGACCCGCAGCGGCCGGCCGGGCTGCGGATAGCGGCCCTTTCAGCGTCTCTACCAGCTTCGCGATGTCTTGCATGGGCAAACCCATGCGAGCCGGTCAGGTGAGACACGACGCTCGCCATCCGACGGCGCCAAGCTATAGGGTTGGATTGACATCAGTGTACCAAGACCCGCTGTGCTATCATCATTGGTAGGTGACGAATAGGGAATCCGAGGTTCGAGTCGGTCACGGAATGTTTGGACGAGAGCGCACCATGCATATAAAGCGCTTTCTATTGGGAGCGGCCCTGTGTCTCGTTTCGACCTATACGCAGGCGCAACCTCGCGGCGTCGACAGCATGCCGCTCACCAAAGTTCCCGGAGTGGTGATCTCGGTTTCGCAGAGCGGTGACGCACGTATTCCGCTAGTGCGCGCGGCCGTGGCGCATTGGAACCAGGTACTGGCGGGGATTGGCAGTGGTTTCCGGCTGGGGTCGGTTTCGCTGGGTGGCAGCGGGGAAGCTCAGTCCGGCACGATTGTGGTCGTGTTGTCGGACGGCGAGTTTATTTCCCACGTCAATCGCTTGCCAAATGGGCAGGGAGCAGTGGCGATGATCCGCAACACCAACACGCCGCCGATGTCGTTGCCCAACGTCGCCCGCAACCTGATCGCCCATGAGCTGGGGCACGCGATCGGCCTCGGCCACAATGCCGATCCGGCAATGCTGATGTGCGGACGCCCAGCGCCTTGTCGCCCAGGTCTCTTTGCCTCGCAGACGGCACGGTACTTTCCATTGAGTGCAGAGGATCGTGCCAACCTGTTGGCAATGTATCCAGCCAGTTGGAAGGGTCAGTAAGCGGGCAATTCCAAATGTCCCTGTGCCGCCAAGTGGCGAGCCTTCTTTTTTGTAGAAACATGAAAGTAGCCGCGACCGATTGACTCACGCGAGTTTGGTCGCTTGTCGACTGTACGGAATTTGTGCATTCCGAACACTTTCCCGGACCTCGGCTTTTCAAAGGCTTATCGTGTACGAATTATTGGTACGAAATAGCGGTATGATTCGATGGCGCGGTTGATCGGTTACGCCCGGGTCTCGACAAACGGACAGACCTTCGGACGCCAATGCGCTGACGCGGCCTATTCACGATCGTATGCCGGCGGTGCTCGACAAGGCCGATGTCGGGCCATGGCTGAGCGGCGCGGCTGGTACCGAGCTTCTCAAGCCAGCTGCCGAAGATCGCCTTCGCATGTGGCCCGTGTCCAGGCGGGTCAATAAGACGGGCACCGGCGATGATGATCCGTTGCTCATTGACGAGGTTGCGGCGTGATGCCCAGTGAGGCCAGCGGCCCACAAGGTTTAGCCCTAATGTCTCGATTGCGACATTCCAACAACATTCCAATTGATGGCCACTTTTCGGCCCACGGAATGCCAGATCGGTCGTGCGTTATGTCGTCCGCGTGCGGTTCTACGCGGTGAGGACATCCGCACGCGACCTCGATCCCCTTCGTGTGCCCCTAGTCGCGGGATTAGGGTCTTGTTTCGGCGTCCGGTCCCGCCCTCAGCAACGGGACCGGTATTTCCGTCGAAGTAGCCGCGGGCCCAGGCGCATGGAGGGGTGTGGGGAAATGCGCCGGGGCCAACGCCGGGCTGATCGTTTCCGGAGAATCAGCATCAGCCACGCGGCAACAAAGCAACGATGCTGTTCTGTTGTCGGTCGGCTTCTCGACACGTTTGACAAGGATGAAAGGGACGTGTCCGTCCTGCAACACTTCCACAAGCGCGCATCGCCCGCGCCGTCTCGGAATTACGGAATGTTTGAGCGCACCATCGCTGCCTGCGGCGACCGCGGAACGGGCTTGGACGCCGTGGTGGGGGCCAATCGCGTCTGAAGCGTCGAGAGCCTCTCAAGAATGTACTGTTCGACGGTCTGCAGATCGCTGATTTCGCGCGTCGTCTGCTCCTGGCCAGCCACGAGCCGGTCGATGCTGCGCGTCATCTGTTCTTGACTGGTGGCGACACTGGTGGCGATCCGGTCAAGGCTCTGCCGCACCGCGTCGCGATCGAGCGATATTGCTTTGAGCGAGGCGGTCTCTCTGGTCGCGTTGCCGTAGGATTGCCAAGCCAAAGCGACAGCCATGCCAATGGAAAACGTGATCAGGTAGCGGGCGAAGGCGAGCGGCTCTAATCTGCCGAGGCTACCGAGCGGGTCCGAGTTGCCGAGCGAAGGTCGGCCACTCGGGAGTTGGTCATTTTTAAGATCAGCCAAACGAATAGGAGGGGTCTCGGCTGACGGCTTGACGGGCAGCGAGTCCTCAAAGAACTCTGATTGCGCTGGTTTCGGCTTGGCACTCATCTGCACCTCCCGTCATGTTCGCCGATGTCTCCAGCCGCGGCATGTTTTGTCGGTCGGCTTCTCGACAGCGCCATAAAGAAGTCGTTCCTTGTCCCCGCAATTCTTCTTCAACGTTCGGGCGGCGTTCGGGGTGAGATCGTCACAGCCTTCGTAGTGAAAGGCGTTCCTTTCGATGATTGGCTTGAAGAAGAAGTGTGATAGTTTCCACGTGGAATTGTGCATTGCGGCCACGCTCAAATTGCGCGCCGCTCCAGACAGACGGGAAGTCAATGTCAAGGACCGATGCCAAAAGCTCTGATGGCGCAATTGCAAGTTCTGCGACTGCCGCGTATCTCCACGGTACGCCGAGGAGTGGCCTGCTCAAATACACGCCCGGCTTCTTGTATATCCTGGCTCTTTTCGTAGCCGGGAAGTTCATCTTCCCCGATCCAAGAGCCACCTTGATCGAGTGGGGTGAGTACCACCTCTCTTGGGTTGAAATCCTCATGGTCGGCGCCGCGATGATGGCGATGGCCGAGCAGTTAAGGGTCTCTCATCCTGGAGTTGACAACACGATCGAGGCCATTTTGATGGGTGCAATCGCAGGTGTTCAGGTCCTGCTTTTCGCTCTTGGGGCAGCCGGTGTGAAGCCCCTCGCTATTTTCAACAACACTGAGTTTCTCATGCTCACTTTGATCAGCATGACTCAGGCTGTCGTTGCTATTTTGATCAACGCCAGGACGCTGCGGCGGACGATCGGTGTAGGCGGCAACGGCTAGTGCTGGATTGTTGACAGGATTGAACCCCAAGCCCAGCCAGTAAACTATATAGTCTGCATGCGAGCTCGCACCCGTTCTCGCCTTCCCTCTTCGATCCAGTCGCGTCTTCGTGTCCGCTAGGCGGCCACCACCCGCGCCTTAACCCTTGGTTAACTAGCGCCATGCGACCGTTTGGTAAGACGGAGCGCGCGCACTGACAGTCACACGACGCTGCGTCAGTGCATAAGGTAGCTGACAGATGGAGGGATGCCGATGAATCCCAATCTGACTTCCACACTATCGGAGTTCTCCAAAGGTCGCCCGGCTACCGAGCGATCGAACGACCCGCCACTTCACCGAACCGCGTGGAACCTGATCACGAGAGTGCGGTTGTGGCTCGGTAAGCTAGTCTCATTCGCCTTCGTCCGCGTCCTGGTGATTTTTTTCGTTGGTTTTGCTGCCGGCTTCGCTTGCCAGTCGTATGGCGGCGACGTCAGAAAGGCGATCGCCAGCTGGTCCCCACGCCTTGGGTGGTTGGCACCATCCGCGCCCCCTGGCACCTCTTCTGACCGGCTCAGAGCTACGACGCTTGACCGGCTCAGAGCTACGACGCTCGCTCTCGCTGCGGCGCGGCAAAGCCTAGACAAGCTCGCCACAGAGATTAGCAAGCTGCAGGCACAGGACGCAGATCCACCGCGGCGCAGAGCGACACGCTAAGTCAAGAGGGCCGCTATGGTAGTGGCTGTCGGGGGTGTGAAAAACCTGCCTCCGACTTTCCATTTTTCGGCCTTGAAGAATTAGAACACTACGGCTTCGAGACAATCGTGGCGATGGCTACGAACGTGGACAGGCCCCAACGCTTAAAGGCTTTTCCATCTGGCAGCCTGTATCCACGACCAAGGAGGACACAATGGATCGCTTGCTTCTGACCGGCACAGCGGCAATGGCCATTCTGACGACCCTGTCGTTGATACCGAATAGCGCGGCGGCAATCCCTCTGGGCGGACTGGCCGACATCCCTTTAGGACTCGAACAGGTTAACCCGATCGAAAAAACCGCACTGTGCTTCTACTTCGACGGCTGGAACGGTCCTGGTCTCTATGAGTGCGGCTATCGCCGCAGATTCGGCGAGGGCTTCGTACGCCGTGAGCGCGAGGAGCGCCGCGAGCGATTTGAAGAGCGTCGCGAACGCCGTGAACGCTTTGAAGACCGCGAACGCCGTGAGCGCTTTGAGGATCGGTATAGATATAGATGAAAATGGATCACCAAATGTGCTGGCAGGTAGCCCCGCGTCTGGTTCCCAGGCGCGGGGCTTGATCTTGAAGATGGCCGCCGTTGTGACGCCGTTGATGGGGCCGCGCGAGGCGCGCACTGTTTGGCTGGACGCGCGTTGGAACGCGCCGACAGGACCGGTGTTGGATTCACGCGTGAGGCTCCCAACCCCTCACGCGGCCCCGGCCCCTGCTCCGCTATTTGACAGTCCCGAAGGGCCGGGGCCCCAAACGTGATCCTGGTCCCACATGCCCAAGCAGCCCAACGGAACGCGCAGCAAGAAGCCGCCGGCCCCATCGGTCAAGGTCAGGCCCGGCGACTTTCACCGATTGGTGGAAATCCTCAAAGGCCGGAAGCCTCGACGGACCGATGACTATTGGGCCTCGTCTACCCTTGGATTTGCATTCAGGCGGGGGTCGACCATGATCCTGTCGATGAAGTCATCCAACACGGTAGCATGCTCTACACACCGCCGCGCCGGTCGTAGAGGCTGGGCGAATTCTGCGTGGTCATCGGTATATCCTCCTGCTTCCGTTTATGGCGTAAGAACGGTTCGGGTCCTGGCTTGCGGGCCGCCAAGGAAACCGCCATGTTGGGCCCGAACCATCGGCACTCACGACATGTAGCCATAATCCGGGAGACACTTGTGCGCCATCTCGCTTGCACCCTGCTCGTCACCTGCGCAATATTGCCCCAAATCGCCACCGCCGAGGACGCGCTGGTGCCGGTTGAGAAAGCCGCTTTCCACCATCCGATTTTCCACAATGAATATGTATTGCTGCTCGATGTCTACGTTCCGCCTAACCGAGGTGGACCGATGTATCACACGCATTCGCTCGATCAGGTGAGCGTGTTAATCGCCGACAGCGACATGACCAACCAACTGTGGGGCGGCGAGGCAACACCGCCGCGACGGGGCATGCGAGGCAACGTGGGATTTGCAGCCAATTCCAAAAAGCCGGTGAGTCATCGCGGTTTCAACGTTGGGAGCACGCCGTTCCACAACATCGTCATGGCTCTGCTCAAGAACGAGCCCTACGGGCTCTCGGCAGGAACCCGCACGAGCGCACCCTCTTACGCGCAGGTGCTCGATAATGAGCGAGTCCGCGCTTGGAAAATCTCGCTCGAACCCGGCGAGGCGGTCCCAACCATTACGCAAACGGCTCCGGGCATGCGCATCGTCCTGGACGGTGGCGAAATCACCGAATATGTGCCCGGCGACCCGGACCGCGGCAAGATGCTGCGCACCGGTCAATATTTCTGGCAGGATGCCGGCGTAACTCGCGCCGTCCGCAATACCGGTACCACAAAAGTTCAGTTCGTGGAGATCGAGTTGAAATAAAACGCGAAGTAGACACAGCGCAGGATGCGGCCCTGCGAGCGTGCCGCGGCATCTGCGGTGATCTAAGATCGCCCCGCTAACGCCGCGGTCGTAGAAGTTTGGGCCGATCCAGGCGTGCGGATTCGACTCGCCAAATTCAGGCTCGAGACTTTTCCAAGTCAGGGCGGCCGCCAATTACGATCGGTGTCCCTCAGATAGCTGCCAACTTGCTGCCGCGCGCAAATCGGCAGAGTCGGGCCATAACCGGACAATGCGGGCTACGCTTTGCGTGCCGACAAAGCGATGGCGGGGATGAGGTGGCAAACGGTTCGAATTATGCCAGCGTTGTTCACAGATGCCGCTCAAACGATCGCAGCCAACCCCTGCCCACGGACCTCCCGGCAATCTCCGCAAGTGAGCCTCTCGCAACGGCAAGGCCGTGCGATAGATCGGCGGGGTGGTTTCCCCTGCGGGCTTGCCGCGGATCAATCGCGCGGACAAGAGCATGTTCGCCTGCCCCCCGATCGCGTCGGGTTTCATTGCGAGCCTGGTCGCGATAGGCTTCGCTCAACAAGTGCGGAGAATTATCGATGCGACGGCTTGATCTGATTGCGGCGGTAGGCGGGGCCGTAGCGTGGGTGGCGGGCGCCGTCTCTTTTTCCGCTGCTCAAATCATCACTTTTCGACCGCTGCCCCTTAAACAATTCCTCGAGGAAAATGGTTGGGTGTCTTTGCCGCTACCGGACAAAAGAATGGGGCCTGGAAGCGTCATAAAGGTGACGAAGAAGAACGGTGCCGTCCTCATGCAATGGCTTGGCGATTTGCGCAGATGCGGGATCACCGATCGGGAGTTTCGATATGTCCGTGGAAAGTATTCTGCAATTGGGATTGGAGAGAGCTTCGGAATTAAAGCCTCTATCGCCGCGGGCTTTATCGCCAAGCTCGAGGGCACAGCTGATTTCGAAAAAGCTGGTAGCGCAATTATGCAAATAGAGGATTCAGGTGGCGATGCCGTCGATTTCGACGCGTTGACGAATTGGATGGCGAAGTCTGGTGCTGCTCAACGGATGCCTCAAGTGTGCAACAATTTTTTGGCCCAAGAGCAAATTTATCTCGTCAGCGAGGCTTTTCGAGTCAGCAAAGCCAGTTACGGCCTCGTCGATAAAAACGGGGCCAAGCTCACGATTACGGGTGGTGCTTTTGGGCAAGCGGGCTCGCGCTCTTCGGGCACGCTGAGTGTTATAGACGACTTGTATTTTGGCGTGCGTCGCGTAAAGCAACTTGCGCCGGATCTTTTTGAGCCGTGGCTTGGACCCCGAACTGTTCCTGAGGCTGATAGCCTGCTGCGGCTAATGGAGCCCTGAGTGTTGCGATCAGACGGAAGGCGGGCGACGCAAGCCATTGACCCGTCGATCCTTAGCTTCTCGCCCTCGATCCTCGGATACGCACAAAACGGCTTCGGGTTGGGAGCAGGTCGCTGGACTTGTGGTGTGGGTCGTGTGTCATGAGTACTGGCGATGCGCAACTGTACGAGAGATGAAGGAGGGCCCCTTCGGGTTCGGTGATCAGCTGGCTCAACGGCGACGACGAGGTCGGGGCCAAGACATTCACCTTTAGTCACGATTCGCCCGCAGCTCATGCGTTTCAGAACTTCTCGCAGCGCTGGACCCAGACGATCACGGAACAGTTTCCGCCGTCTCCTCCGATTCAGATCGTCACCGAGGATTGGGAAATCTTCGGGCGAATCCAGAGTATTCAGCAGTGTGCCTCCGACGCGGCCATATCCGTCCTTGCGTGAGGTCCTGAACTGCCGGCCTCACAGCTCCGGCACCAGCGCCCGCAGCGCAGCGCGTCCACGCGGCGCAGCTGCCGTTTCGCATCACGTCCCGAATGTATTTGCCACCAGTCTTCCGATCTCCGCGTGCGCGGCGTTGAGCTGCTCGCGTGGTTCCGTCGAACCGGTGTAGTACACGGCCGCGAGGATCGGCGCGGCGCCGGGAGGCCACAGTATGCCGATCGTATTGGCCGTTCCGTTCTCTCCGCCGCCAGTCTTGTCCCCGATTCGCCAGGTCGACGGAATTCCGGCGCGCAGCCGATTTCCTCCAACTTTGTCGTCGACAAGCCAAGTCTCCAGGCGCTGACGGGATGCTACGGAGAGCGTGTTTTCGAGAAGGATGCGCCTCATGTTCGCCACCATGGCTCTCGGGCTCGCGGTGTCGCGCTCATCGCCACGAATGGCGGTGTTCAAGGTAGGCTCGGTACGATCGAGGCGGGTCACCTGGTCGCCGAGCGATCGGCAAAAGCTTGTGAGTCCCTCCGGTCCACCAAGAATGCGAAGAAGAAGGTTGCCCGCAGTGTTGTCGCTCAACACGACCGCCGCAGCGCAAATGTCGACTATGCTCATTCCCACTCCGACGTGATTTTTCGTCATCGGCGAGTAGGTCGGTTCAACGTCGGCTTCGGTGTATGGAATGATACGATCAAGCTGTTGCTCGCCTGCATCGACCAGCTTCAGAACCGCCGCTGCGGCGAGGAACTTGAAGGTGCTTGTCAAAGGGAAGCGTTCGTCAGGCCGGTTCTCGATAGCCGCACGGGTCGCCGTGTCGACTATCAGGACGCCGAGGCGTCCCCCATTCCTGGCCTCGATGGCTCGGATCTGATCGCGCGCCGCAGGCGGAGCAAGCTGGGCGATAGCCCTCGAAGCGTGGGAGCCAGGTATGGGCAGCGACGCCGCGCCCAACACGGCGGCGCGACAGGTGACAGCAGCGTTCATTTGATCTCCACACGCACGATGAAGCGCCTTGAGTGTAGGCCGCAATTGTATCAATCTACGGTCAATTGCGAACCGGATTATCCATTGGCGCGGACACTGGCGAGCAGCTTAGCAGATCGCTCGCATCCTCCGCGCCGAAGCCGCAATAGACCGCCGTGCTGGTGTGGGTAGGGATCCAGCCAGCAGCTCCAGCGCACGGCGCTGCTCTGCGGTGAGGCGTCGTCCCCGCGGCCTAGGGTCATGCCGCTCATCCTACAGCCTATGATTGAGGCTGTATCGAATTTCGCTTCTTGTCTCTCGAGTTTTAGCCAATAAGACTTTATAATTGCTGGATTTTCAGTTCGTTCTCACTCACCAGTTTCGTCTTGATACTGCCCCATAGCTATGCCCTGATAGGACTTCGCAAAGACGGTGGGCGCGTAGCAGAGGAGGTGCACCATGTTGGATGCATTGAATCGAGCAAAACGTTACCGCGAACTGGCAAAGGGCTGTCGACGCCTAATTTAGCGGCAATTGGATTTTCGACCGAAACTCAAAACCACTTTTTACGAATGGCAGAGCATTACAGCACGCTAGCCGAGGCCTAGGAGGCTGGAGATACTGGCGTACCGGATTAGCCACTTCCCCAGCTCAAAACCTAGCGAAGACGGCTCGATCACGTTTCGTTTTCCATACCGTGATCCGGGCCGTCTCTGCTTAACGTCTCACGCCCGTCAGCAAAGTCACATTATGGAGCCCCGCTAAGATGTCATTTGTCCGATCCGTATTCGTCGCCGCCGTAGTTCTTGGCGCGGTCACGTCGGGAGTAGCGCTCGCGCAGACAACGACGCCCCCGTCGTCAACATCTTCCAAGGTCGACGATGTCTCGAAATGGACATCGAAGCAATGGAATCGGGCAAAGGCCAAGTGGGTCGAGGAAAAGGAAAAATGGGCTGACTGCCAGAAGCAATCCGAGGATCAAAATTTGACGGGCCGAAAGAGTTGGTCATTCCTCGTGTCCTGCATGACGCCCGCATCAACGTCGTCCAAGATCGACGATGTCTCCCAATGGACATCACGGCAATGGAACCGTGCAAAGACCAAGTGGGAAAAAGAAACAGAAAAATGGGCCGACTGTCAGAGGCAGTCGAAGGATCAAAATTTGACCAGCCGAAAGAGTTGGTCGTTCCTCGCGTCCTGCATGACCAGTTGAGCAAGCCCACAGCCGCTAGGACACCCACAATGCCTGTCAGGTGCGGGCGCTACCACAGAATGAAATCGAGCCGGGAGAGCGATCCGCCCGCCACATCGTCGGACATTCTAGCCTCGGCCGCGACGAACCGGTTTTGAGCGCCGACCAGTTTCAACCTCATCGGTCTCCTTGCGGACAGTCGACAGACGCTGCGCCGATGGTGCGAGGGGCTCGCTGCCTGATCTTTGCTCCAGAGGCGTTCGGCCGAGCCGGAGCTTGAGAGATGATGCCACCGGCTTCCTTCCTGGCGTACTGTTGGGCTGCTTGGACATCAGGGACCAGGATCTCGTTTGAGGCTCCGGCCCTTCAGGACTTCAGATAGCGAGCAAAGGCCGGGGCCGCGTGAGGCACACTCGCTAACGTCACGCAGGAATCCAACGCTGGCCACAGCGGCGCGTTTCTGGACGCAGGCGCCTGCAGCACATCTAAGGCCGCAGCCTTTCGAGGCAATAAGAGAAAGGACCGGGGCCGCGTGATTAAGTATGATACTCTGCCCCGGAGTGGGGGTTGATTTTCATGGAATTTGCAGCCGGTGGGCCGGATTATGGCGCGCTCCGCCGGCCATGCGACCCGCGCTGCGGGCCTATTGGACGAGTGCGGCCCGCTGCCGTCAAAGGCACCGTCGCCGAGGTCAACACGCTAATGGCAGAGCATCGAGAGACCGTTAGCCCACAGGCGGCATCTGGTTCGCTGCGCGACAGCGAGCGCCAGCTACGCCTTGTCGCTGGCAACGGTCCGGTCGCCATTGCGCACTGCGATACTGAAGGCCGCTACAAGGTCGTCAACAAGCACTATGCAGAGCGGCGCGGCCTTACGCCCGAGCAGGTGGTCGGCAAACGCATCCCGGAGGTAGTCGGCGAGAAAGCCTGGGAGCTCTTCGAGCCCTACTTCCGTGAGTGCCTCGCCGGCAAGGCGATCGAGTTCGAGCTCGAAATCGATTTGCCTTACCGGCCCAGCGAGCCACAATTCGTGCATTGCTACTATGAGCCGGAGTGGAGGGACGGCAAAGTTGTCGGGCTGATTGCGGCAATCACCAACATCACCAGCCTCAAACGCGCTGAAACCGCTCTCCGCGAGAGTGAAGCGACGTTCCGTGTCATGTTCGATGCGAGCAGTGTAGGCAAGGCCGAAGTAGAGCTCAAAAGCGGCCGTTTCCTTCGGGCCAACGCGGCGATGTGCAAGTTTGTGGGCTACAGCGAGGCGGAATTGCTCGCACGAACGGTATACGACATCACCAATTCTGACGACGGTAACCTTGGCCGCGAGTTGAGCCAACGCTTGGACGCCGGAGAGTCAACTGTTTTCGACGTGGAGAAGCGCTACATCCGCAAAGACGGAAAGGAGGTCTGGGCACGGACGACGGTGAACGTCATCCGCGACGAATTCGGTCGGCCATTGCGTCACACAGCGGTGATCCAGGATCTTACGGCGCGCAAACAGGCTGAGCACGACTTGTACGCGAGCAAGGCACGTCTGCAACTTGCCCTCGACGCAGCCCAGCTCGGATGGTGGGAGTACGATCCGGTCCGCCGCGTATTCTCGGGGGATACGCGCGCTCAAGAGGTTTGCGACTATTCCGAGAATGAGCTGACGATCGAAGAGTTTCTGAAGCGGGTGCATCGGGACGACATGGAAAAGTTTTCGGCGGTCCGCGAAGCAGCGCTCGATCCCGTCGATCCGAAGCCCTACGTGAATGAGTACCGGATCGTGCGGAGAGACGGAAAGGTCCGCTGGGTCGAGAGTCGTGGGCTTGCTTATTTTGAGGGCGCCGGACCTGAACGCCGGCTCGTGAGCTTCGTTGGCACCGTCCAGGACATTACCGAACGCAAAGAGCGCGAGGAGAGGGAGCATCTCCTCATGCGCGAAATCAATCATCGCGCCAAGAATATGCTCAGCGTCGTGGACGCAATCGCTCATCAGACCGCCACCAGAAATCCTGAAGACTTCATGGAGCGCTTCTCCGAGCGCATCCAGGCGCTTTCAGTCAATCAGGACCTGCTCGTCCGGAACGAATGGAATGGGGTCGAGATCGCAGACTTGGTCCACACCCAGCTCGCGCACTTTGCCGACCTCATTGGTTCTCGTATCGCCGTGCATGGCGCCAAGCTGCGCCTCAATCCGGCTTCCGCGCAAGCCATCGGGCTTGCGCTCCACGAGCTCGCCACCAACGCCGGGAAATACGGGGCGCTTTCGACGGCTAGGGGTCGCGTCGATATCTCTTGGAGGACCATCGGCAACACCCTCACCATGAGCTGGACCGAGCGCGATGGGCCGCCCGTGTGTAAGCCGAAGCACCGTGGGTTCGGCACCATAATTATCGAAGCGATGGCGGAGTACAGCGTAGATGGCGCGGTCGACCTTCATTATGCGCCTTCGGGCGTGACCTGGCGCTTGACCTGCACGACAGTTAGCGCCCTTGAATTGGAATGAGATCAAGGGGGAGATCAGCAAATTTCACGCCTAGCGGTAAAAACGAAACTACCGACGCGGCGGGTGGGGCACTCGGCAGGAAGCCGCCGTTGGGCTGCAGGGACCAGGATCACGACTCAGGCCCCGGCCCTTCGGGACTTCAGATTAGCGGAGCAACGGCCGGGGCGTGAGGCATACTCGCTAGCCTCATGTCGTACCGCAGCGCTAGCCTGGCGCGGAGGGGCCGGTCAGCATCCGACACTGCGCTCAATGTTTAGGCTTGGCGCCGCCATGATTTAGGCTTGACATCGCCATCATATATTCTCTTTTTCGGTCGGCCTCAGCAAACCATTGGGCGCCGTTTTTTCCTTTGGGGGTATGATGTCGAATGAATTGTATCGAGCAGAACGTTGTCGCGACTTGGCTGAGGAGTATCGCCGTATCGCGGCACTGTGCGCCTCAACCGAAATGCGAACCCACTATTCACGGATGTCAGAGTATTACAGCAAGCTAGCTGAGACCGAGGAGCTGGGCGCGCCCTGATCCCTATGTTCGGCCGCGCCGCACCGGAACGGGCTCTGTGCGGAAGCCCGGCCCGGCATCGGCCCGTTGAGGCTTTCGTTTTTTGAGAATTTCCAACATGGCGGTGAAGGACCTCACCGGCCTTCTCTTGACCAATGGCGCCGTCGGCTTCTTGCCGGGCGTTTTCCCATTGGGCTTCTTGCGCATGGCAGGCCAACGCCGGCCGCACCGATAGCAATAGGTCGTAGCAAAAGGCCCCGCGCACCCCTCGGGGCCAAGTCAAGAGTGGAACGCACCGTGGAGAAGGGGGCACTTATTTCTATCGTTTTTCAAGGGCTGCCGATAGAAGACTGGTGCAATCCTATCCGTCGGTTGGACAAAGGTTCGTCAACGAAGAACGACCGCAAACGTCATGCTAAAGACCCGGCGATCCAGCTGCTATCAGCCTCATATTGACCGCGCTAAATCTAAAAGAAAATTCGTTTTGAACCATACCCGTCACCGGGGTGCCGTCGATTAACTTGCCCCAGATGAAATAAGTCGGCATTTCGATTTCACCGACTTTAAGTCTTGCGAGAACGATGGATGCGGACCTCAGGGTAAGGCGATCGAGTCCGAAGCCGGTGAAACCGCACCCTTTCTGTCCGATGCACTCATAGTCCCACTGAAAGACGGATGAGCCCTGAGGAAATGGGAGGGGCGTCGGAATGGGCGCGAGTTGCGCAGTCTGGGCGAATGCAAGGTCGGCAGCCATCCAAGGAAACCGGCCATGATGCTAACGTAGCCGCAACGGCAGCCTGTGAGCGCTTCGGACCTCCGAGGTCGGACCGTTGTTAGCGAGGCTTGTTGAGCCTGCCCCGCAGGCTTGCTAAAAATTGGAGCATAAAACTTCTGCACGGTAGGAGGCCGCCATGAGAAAGCTCGGACTCGTCATCGCATTGTTGGGGGCATCGGCGCTTGCACCGGCGCTTTCGCACGCTCAGAGCCCAGATGCGTTTGCGAAGGCCCTGCACATCTACGGCAGCTATCGTGTGGTCCCCAACATCACGTATCTCACTGCGAACAATTGGGAGGCGAAGCTTGACGTGTACCAAGCGCGGGATGCGACGACCCCCAATCCGACGCTCGTCTACTTCCACGGCGGAGGATGGGTCGCAGGAAGCAAAGAGGCGTCCTCGCTGACCTTTTTGCCCTTCCTCAGCATGGGCTGGAACGTCGTAAATGTCGAGTATCGGCTCGCGAAGATCTCTTTGGCTCCTGCGGCGGTTCAGGATGCACTCTGCGCTCTGCGGTGGGTTCACCGGAACGGCAAAGAGTACAATGTGGACACGAACCGGCTCGTGGTCATGGGGAACTCGGCTGGCGGACACCTTGCGCTTACCACAGGAATGAGTCCCACGAGCGAAAGCCTTGACAGCCTATGTCCGGGCAACGAGGAGCTGAAGGTTGCGGCTGTTATCAATTGGTACGGCATCACCGATGTCAATGAGCTGCTCGCTGGCGCCAACATGAGGAACTTCGCGGTCGCGTGGCTTGGCGGCATGTCGAATCGCGAGGAGATTGCAAAGCGGGTGTCCCCTCTAACGTATGTTCGAGCCGGATTGCCTCCCATTATTTCGATCCAGGGAGACGCGGATCCAACTGTTCCTTACTCACAGAATGTCCGCCTCCATCAGGCACTCGATAAAGCGGAAATCCGCAACGAGCTCGTGACAATCCCGGGTGGCAAGCATGGCGGATTTTCCGACGCGGAGATGACCAAGGCCTACGCGGCGATTCGGGCCTTTCTGGACAAACAAAATATCGTCCGGCAGACCACGAACTGAAAAGAGGAGCACACGGTCAGTTTCGGGGGATAACAGGACGTGGCGGGGTCGCCATCCGTTCGTGGGCTAAGCGCAGATGGATCGCTTTGCCGACCAATGTTAATCTTGCGCCGTCAGAGAGATAGGAGGGGCGAATGTGGTATCGACGAGCCACCGCGAATCGCCGCGATTTTTTCCGAACTCCGGCACTCAGCGGTACCGCAATAGCCGCCAGATCGATCAAGGCGCCTGCGGTGGCGCGCGTCCAAGGTACGGCGTTGAGGCTTGGCGCGCTGCATCCAGTGTCGGGCGCATTGTCCTATTGCGGTGAGCAGTGCCGCTCGACGGGACCTTGGACCGTCGAGGGTAGAGCGAGGATCGCGGTAGCGCTCCTCATCGCCGGCGTTGTTGCCGCGCCGGCAGTATTTTCACCGCGCGATGCGCTTAGCGCAGAATACGCCCTGATGCCGAGCCCGCAGACTGTACACATCGGTCATTTCAGCGCGGTGCTCAAACCGGTGCTGACGATCAATTCCGGCGACATCGTCACGATCGAGACCGCGACCTCACTCGACCCAGTAGAGATCGACCAATCCGGTGCCGTGCCGCCGAGCGTCGTGCCGGAATACCAGCGTGCCATTCACCGCGAGGTCAAGGATCGCGGCCCGTCGGGACACGTCCTTACCGGGCCGATCTTCGTTAACGGCGCGCAGCCCGGCGACACACTGGAGGTTCGCATCCTGGAGATCGATCTTGCGGTCGACTATGGCTACAACCGTCAGCGGCCTTACACGGGCGCGCTGCCGGACGAATTCCCTGGTGTGTTCCAGCGTATCATCCCGATCGATCGCAAGGCCAAGGCCGCACAGGTCGCCCCCGGAGTGGTGGTGCCAGTCGACCGTCCGTTTTTCGGCGTGATGGGGGTCGCTCCCACACCCGCCATGGGGCGTATCAGCGCCAGCCCGCCGGGCGTTCATACCGGCAACATCGACAACAAGGACTTGGTGGCCGGCACCACGCTGTTCATGCCCGTATACGCGGTGGGCGCGCTGTTCTCAGTCGGCGACGCTCATGCCGCCCAGGGTCAGGGCGAGGTCGATCTTTCCGCGATCGAGACCGGCAATCGTGGCAAGTTCCAATTCATGCTGCGCAAGGACATAAAACTCACTTGGCCGCGCGCCGAAACACCGACCCACTGGATGGTGATGGGGCTCAATCCGAATCTCGAAGAGGCAATGAAGATCGCGGTGCGCGAGACCATCCTTTTTCTCACCCAGCGTTTCCCCAGGCTGTCGCGCGAGGAGGCCTATATGATCGCGAGCGTTGCAGTTGACTACCACGTGACGCAGGTAGTGGACGGCACCAAGGGCATCCACGGCATGATCCCGAAGTCAATCTTCGTCGGGCAGTGAACGCCTTAAGTTGAAGGGTAAGTATCCCCCGGCAAAGTCAGGGTCTTTAGTTTTTGATCCGCTCAAAGCTGTTCGAGGTCGCGAAAGTGGGGGCCCGCTCGGACATCTCTCCCTGACGGCACGCGGGTATGCTGTGTTCCGAGCGATGTCGCGGGAATAAACGGAGGTGAGTGGCGATCACCGCGGCGCAGCGTGCTCGCCATGACTTATCGAGGTGGGCCGCAGTGCATCGAAGCGCGGCCATCAGGGGTAAACCGGACATGGCGGGCGCTCGGCCGATCCGACGCGAATGCCCCCCAGCGGACATCGGCCCGGACGCCGAGTTGTAGCGTAAGAACTACGCGCATGACAGGGCGGACAAACGGCCCCGGCCGGGACGGGATGTTCCGCTAGGCGCCGCCGGGCCGCCTGCGGGCGCTGCCCAACGAGTCCCTCGCCATGGCGGAGGTTTGCCGATAAAATCGGCCGGAGCCAGAGCGGGCCGGATGACAAGTCGGGAAGGCGGCATGAGAACGGTCGCAGTCGCCGTTGCAGGAGGAATTTCGATTGTGGCGTGTGTCGGTGCCGGCTGCGCGCAGGCCGCCGAGATCCGGATGCTGGTATCCAACGCCGTAAAGACCTCGCTCGAAATCCTCGCCCCGGAATTCGAGAGGGCAGCCGAGCACAAGCTGGCAATCACCTTCGGTGCTGCATCGGAACTCAAGACAGAGATCGACAAGGGCGTGGCATTCGATGTCGCAATTCTGACCCCAGCAGCGATCGACGCCCTCACCAAGGACGGCAAGGCCAGCGCCGCCGGGCGCGCCGATATCGCGCATGCCCCCTTCGGCCTCGCGGTACGCAAGGGGGCCTCCAAGCCCGACATCGGCACGGTCGAGGGATTCAAGCAGGCGCTGCTCAAGGCCAATTCGATCGCCTATGTGGAGGCGGGCGCTGGCTCGCCCTATTTCAAGAGCCTCCTCGAGCGGCTCGGGATCGCCGACCAAGTCAGGCCCAAGCTCAAGCCGCAGCCGACCAGCAACCCGGCCGCCAAAGCGGTGGCGAACGGAGAGGCCGAGCTCGGCATCACGGCGATCAGCGAAATCCTTCCCTATGCGGGCGCCGAAGTGGCCGGCCCGCTGCCGGCGGAGATTCAGTTCTATTCCGTCTCGACCGGGGCGGTCGCCGCCAACAGCAAGGTGGGCGAGGCCGCACGTGCGGTGCTTAGGTTCCTGACCACGCCGGCCGCCGCCGCGGTGCTCAAGGCCAAGGGATTGGAGCCGGGCTGATCGTGCGGCCTACGCTGTCGGCTCATCTTATGGAGAATTCCCATGCGTTATCCAGCCTCGACCTGTGCAGTTGCGCTGGCAACCGGACTGCTGGCGACATCGGCAATCGCGCAGGTGGTCGATTTTAGCAAGTATCCTGACTTCATAGGTCAATGGGATCGCACCGGCCCCCCGAATAACTGGCGCCAGCTTGCAGGCCCACCTCCACTGACGCCCGAATACCAAAAAGTATACGATGCGAGTGTGGCCGAGCAGCGCGCCGGTCGGCCCGGCAATTGGCCATCGACCTTCTGCCTTCCGGAGGGCATGCCGGCGATGATGAACCTTTATAATCCAATGGAGATCATCGTCACGCCGGAGACGACCTACATCCTGATGAGCCACAACAACGACGTGTATAGGCGGATCTATACCGACGGCCGCGATTGGCCCGCGGATGCCGAACGCACGCTCGTGGGCTACTCGATCGGCAAGTGGATCGACGAGAACGGCGACGGCAAGTACACCGCGCTCGAAGTCGAGACCCGATACCTACGGGGTCCACGCGCTTATGAAGTTTCAGGCATTCCATTTCACGAGGACAACCAGACCGTCATCAAGGAGCGGTTCTATCTCGACAAGGCCGACCGCAACACGCTCTATGACGAGATCACCGTGATAGATCACGCCATGACGCGACCCTACTCCAAAGTCCAGAAGGCCGTCCGCAAGCCGGATCCTCGCCCCGTGTGGCTGTTGGAGACCTGCCCGGAGGACAACGTTTGGCTCAAGATCGGCAATGAGGCTTACGTTGTTAACGCGACCAATGGCAAGCTGATGCCGGCCTATAAGGATCAGCCCCCGCCGGATTTGAGTTATTTCGAGCAATCGCGGAAGTAACGGCGTCGGAGGCTCGCCACTGCTGAGGTAGGCTCGCGCATGACTGGTTATGGCCCGACCCTGCCGACTTGGGCATTGCATCAAGTCGGCAGCTCCCGCCGCGGGCAGTACCGCCGCCGGTAATTGGCAGGACTTCAGCACGTCCCGCTGGCGACTTGCAAACAAAGTTACGCCCGTTTCGTTGCATCTGGAAGAGGCGGCGACTTCCGTCCGAAGCCCGAAGCGGAGACGACCATATCGGCTGTGGCCGACGTTGGGCCAATGAGCATTCCATGATGGCCGACACTGCTCTTATAGCCCGAACACATAAAGCACGGTGGCGTGACGCATGTCCTTGAGTTCCGGTGTGTTGACGAGCCGGAGCCTGGCAACCCGGCTTGGCCCCGACGCGATTGCAACATACTGCTTGCCGTTGACCTCGAAGGTCATCGGCGGCGCCGTAAAGCCCGAGCCCACATTGATCTTCCAGAGCTCAGCGAGTGCCGTGTCGTCATAGGCGGCTACCGTGCCGTCGAGCAGTCCGATGAAGACCAACCCGCCTGCGGTTGCGAGAGTGCCCGAAAAGTTCGAGTACGGCAGGTGGGCGCTCTTCTTGACCTCCCCGGTGGTCGGGTCGGCGGCGATCAAATCGCTTTCCCAACGTTCGCTCGTCTGCGCTTGGCCTCCGTTCCAACCTCTCTCCTGGTTGTGCTTCTCCCGGTCGATTGTGATGGTTGAACAGTTCGAAACCGACGGGATGTAGAGAAGCTTGGTACGGGCGCTGAACGAACTCGGCCAATAATTGTTGCCTCCGAGCAGCGATGGACAAACCCTTTTGGGCGGTTCGTTTGGGTTGAGGTTGCCGGCACCAGCGTAGGTCTGGATGTCCTTCGCGGGATCATACTCGAGCGGCTTACCGGTCTTCTGGTCGATACCTTTGGTCCAGTTCACGTCCGTATAGGGCTTGGCGAGCGCGATCGCGCCGTTTGCTCGCTCCATCGTGTAGAGGAAGCCGTTGCGAGCCGAATGCGTGATCAGCTTGCGCTGTTGGCCGGCGACCTCGCCATCGATGAGGATGTGGGTGCCGACCTCGTCGTAGTCCCACATGTCGCCAGGGGTGTACTGGAAGAACCAGTTCATCCGGCCGGTTTCCGGGTCCCAGGAGATCACGCTGTTGGTGTAGAGGTTGTCGCCGGGACGATAGAACGGGTCGAACATTGGCACCGGATTGCCGGTGCCCCAAAACGTCTGGTTGGTCGTCGGATCGTAGGTGCCGGTGACCCATACAGCGGCGCCGCCGGTCTGCCAAGCGTTGGTATTGCCTTTCCAGGTTTCGCTGCCGGGCTCGCCAGGCGCCGGGATCGTGAACTTGCGCCACAGCAGCTTTCCGGTCGCGGCGTCGAGCGCCGCCACGTAGTCGCGCACGCCGCTGTCGCCGCCCGAAGCGCCTACGATGATCTTGTCCTTGACCGCTAGCGGCGCCGCGGTGATGCGCAACTCCGGCTGATCGGTTGTCATGCTCGCTTCCCAGACGACCTTGCCGGTCTCCTTGTCGGTCGCGACAATGCGCGCCGGCCAGTTGGCGGCCGTGATGACGAAATTGCCCCACAGCGCCGCACCACGGTTGGTCTGCGGCCGTTCCTGCTTGGGCTCCATGCGCCACACTATGCGGCCGACGTCGCCCGAGCGCACGTCGATCTTGTAGAGCACACCCCACGCGTCGGTAATGTAGAGGAACCCGTCTTCGACCAATGGCGTTGCCTCAAGCCATTCGTTGCCAGTGCTGCCGCCGAGCGGCACCGCGTAAGCGAGCTTGAGGTTCTTGACATTGTCCTTGGTGATGCGGGCAAGCGGGGAGAAGCGCTGACCGTCATAGGTGCGGTGGTTCATCAGCCAGTTGTGCGGCTCGCGGTTGGCATCGATGAGTCGCTCCGACGTCACCTCGGCGGCGAACGCCCATGATGCCGTTGCGAGCACGCTGCTCGCCAACAATGCGATGCGGATCGAATTATTGCACTCTGCCATGAGGTCCTCCCGTTCGCGAAAGTCTACACCACTCCGGCGCGGAAGTCCGCAGTCCACAGGGTAGGGAACGTTTAGGCGTCCAACTCGATCGAAGCGCGGGCTCGAAGCCGCGCAATAAAGCGATCGCGCCTACGGCCCCTGCTTCCGGGAGCGATTGAAATATCGCAGGTCGGGGGGAGGCTGATCCTTCCTCGTCGGCATCAGGTGTCCGTCCGGGCTCAGCATGTAGTTCTGCTTTCCGATCGCCACATGGTTGTTGTGCTCGGCGCAAGTGACCTCGCGCCAATAGGGCTGGCGATCGGGCTCGCGATGGTAGCTCTTGGTTACAATCCAAGGGTGCGTCAGCGCATGATCGATCACTGCGACTTCGTCGTGGAGGATGTTGGGATCGGATTTGTCGAGGTAAATCCGCTCCCTGACGATAGTCAGGTTGTCTTCGTGCAAGGGAATGCCGCTGGTGTCGTAAGTGCGGGGCCCATTGAAGCCGCGCGTCTCGACCTCCAGGACGTCGTAGCGGCCGTCCCCATCCGTATCAATCCAAGTGCCGATGGAGTACCCGAGGTAGGTTGGCTCAAGTTCCGTGGGCCAATCGCGTCCATCGGTATAGATGCGGCGATTGTCGTTGATATGCTCGACCATAAAGTAGGTGGTACGCGGCGTGACGACCACCTCAATCTGGCCGTAGCCGTTCGTGACCCTCGGCATGCCGGGTGAAATACAGGCATTGGTCTGGGCCAGACCCTGGCCGCCGGCGGCCTGATCCTTGAGGTTGGACTCGAACAGGGCCTGATATTCAGGAGTCAACGGCGCCTGTTGTCTGGGACCCCAAGTTTTGCTCGGGTCAAATCGCATGGGGTCGCCGATCGGACGCCACTGGCCCTTCAGGTCAGGATACCTAGTCTCGTCCCAGGCCCGACTTTCGGCTAACATGATGCAGAGTGCCGCCAGGGAGCCGAACGCAACCACCCTGCTTCGGTATCGCATGGTTGTTCTCCCTTGTTGCTGCGACCAACAGCTTGGCCACGCCTCCCACTGCCGGACCGCTACCGGTCGTACGTCTTGAAATAGCTCAGATCGGGAGGCGGCTGATCTTTGCGGGTGGGCATGAGTTCGCGATCAGGGCTCAGATAGTAGAGCTCCGTGCCGATCAGCACGTTTGCAGTAGTCGCCGCGCAATCCTCCTGGCTGTGAATCGGGTATTTGCCGGGATCGCGCTGGTAGCTTTTCAACACGGCCCACGGCCGCGTATAGGCATGGTCGATCAACGTGATCTCGTCGTGCAGGATTGTCGGATCAGCCTTGTCGAAAAAGATGCGCTCCTTCACGATCGACTGGTTGTCGGCGTGGACCGGCAGGCCGGTCGGGTCCAGAGCCCGCGGGCCCTTGAAGTGGCGGGTCTCAACTTCGAGCAGGTTGAAATGGCCGCTGCCGTCCTCATCGATCCATTTGCCGATCGAATAACCCTGGAAGCTCGGCTCGACCTCTTTCGGCCAGTCGCGCCCGTCAGTGTAGATGCGGCGATGATAGCCGCTATTGTGATTGAGCAGGATGTGGGTGACCTCCGGCAGCACGACGATTTCCATTTCACCATACGCCGTCATCGACGCCGGCATACCGGGCGGCATGCAACGTGCGCCAGATTGCCAGTTGCCCTGGCCGCCGTTCGCCTGGTCGGCCAGGCTCGCCTCATGAATCGCCTGATACTCGGGTGTCAGCGGGGCCTGTTGGCCCCGGCCCCACGGCTTGGTCGGATCGAACGACGGCTGGCCGCCGGGCCGAAGATTAACCCTGCGCCATACGCCGAAGAGGTCGGGATATTTCGCATCGTCGAAGGCCTGGGCCGTCGCTATCGACGCCAACAGCCCCGCAATCGCTATCGAGATCGATCCTCGGAAAAGCATGGCTGTTCTCCCTGTGATCAGGATCCAAGGGCGTGCAGGCGGAGGGCTGCGCCGGGCCGAAAAGGACCGTTGAAGCAACGGCGCTGCCGGCACGAGCGCCAACGCGCAAAAAACCGAAGCCCTCCGCGCGTGCCGTTCGGACGCCTCGGGCGCAACGCTACCCCATTTCGCCGCGAGCTGACAATCATGATCATACCGACCTCAGGTCGTTCTCCATGTCCGAAAGCCAAGAAACTGGATTTGACTTCGCGGGTGCCGTTGTAAACGGTGAAGCATTAGGCCACACTTGAGGCAATGCAGGAAGCGATGCGATTAGCCTCCGGAATTGAATGGCCCTGCGGGAGAGTAATGGAATCATGTCATTGTTCGCGGCGACCATACGTTCGGCTTACGCACGCAATGCGCAGCGGATCGGAGCTTTTGCCATTGGCACATGCATAGCGGTTTGTGCCGACGGCAGCGCCTTCGCCCAGGATAGCGAAAACACCCCGGCGTTTATCTCAAACCCGTCCACCTGGGGCTGGGTCCGTATAAGGGAGGATGGCCGCAACGCCATTTACGGCGACGGTTGGCTTGATCCGCCGACCGGACTGCGCGGGCCGATCAGAAACCATCCCGACTATCCGCTACAGGGCAATCTGGATCGCGGCCTGGGCCGCCAAGTGACTCCCGCAATCGGCAACTTCATGGACCCGATTCTCAAGGGCTGGGCAGCTGAGCAAATGCGACTTTCGAACGAGGAGGTGTTTTCCGGCAAACGCGGGATGCCGTTCCTGGCCACGTCGCGATGTTATCCGGGAAGCGTTCCCGGACAACTGCTTTGGACGACGGAGCCGTTCTTCTTCATACAAAGCGCGAAGATGAATGTGGTGTACATGTTGTGGGAGCGCGACTCCCTCACTCGCCGCATCTACATGACCGACCAGCACTCCGAAAATGTGAAGCCATCTTGGTTCGGCGAATCGATCGGGCGTTACGATGGCGGCGAGTTGGTCATCGATACCACCGGCCTGTCCACAAAGATGAGCTTCCTCGACATGTACCGTACTCCGCACAGCGAAAAGCTCCACGTGACGGAGCGCTTCAAGCTAACGGCGGACGGGAAGTTTCTCGAAGCCTTCGTTAAGATTGAGGACGAGGACGCCTTCTACGAGCCAATGTACATGATGGCGCGCTGGCGTAAGCAGGAGCGCGAATGGCGGGAGTTCATCTGTGCTGAAAACAATAGCGACAAGTTCAGCCACAATTTGTTCCCGCTCCCGGAAGCGAAAACGCCAGATTTCTGAGCACAAGAGCCCTCACTATCTCGATCTTTGATCACGCCAATCCGGTTGCTTTGACCCTGACGATGATCAGTGCGCGCGGAGTAGAGATATTCGCGAAGCGCGCCCAGATAGTCGCACGTCTGCCAAAATGCAGCGAATGGCTGTAGTTGACCCGTCTCTGCCGACTACGCTGCGCGGCAACTTGGCAGTTATCCGGGATACACCAAATCGTTGCGCTAATGCAGTCGGCAAGCCCCCCCGTCACCAGAGCTACCAGATTTGCGACAGTGAGGAAGTATGCATCGGGGGCGAAGTTGACAGTCATTCCTCAGCCCTAATGCCTTGCTCTCTCGCGATGGCGCCCCACAGGTTCATTTGCTCACGTAGGAACCTCCGCAATTTATCCGGCCCACTCAGATCAAGAGCGATCTGTTGCGTATCGATCAGCTGATTGATGATATATTCGTCGCGCAAACTCGATGTAAATTCGGCGGCCACTCGATTTATGATGAATTGCGGGGTTCGGCTCGGCGCGAATAATCCCCACCAAGCATAGGCCTCAAAGTCGGCAAAGCCAGATTCGGTGATGGTTGGCACGTTCGCGAGAGTAGGCACCCGAACGGCGCCAGTTTGAACGATCGGACGAACCGCTCCTGTTTGCAATTGGGGCAAAGTAGCTGCCGTGCTAGCGATGGCCAAATCCACATGTCCCGCGATTAAATCGTTCATCTGCGGGCCACCGCCTCGATAGGGCACGTGTACGAGGGTGATGCCAGCGCGCTTCGATAGCATCATCATGGCCAAATGCCCAATGCTACCGGCTCCCACCGTTGCCAGCGATATCTTCGAGGGAGCTTGTTTTGCTGCCGCGACCACGTCGGCGAGGGTTTTGAATGGTCGCGACATTGGTGTCGAAAGCACGTATGGCGCCGTCCCAATCAACAAAACCGGATCTAAGTCCCTTTCTGTGTCGTAAGAAATCGTCGCAACGGTAAACGGGTTGGCTGCGTGAGTGTCGAAGTCGAGCAGCCAGGTGTTTCCGTCAGGGGCTGATTTCGCAACAATCCCGGCTCCGATCGTTCCCGATCCACCCGGACGGTTTTCGATGATAACAGTCGTGCCGAGACGCCGCTGCAACCCGGGTTGAGCGAGTCGCGCGATCACGTCGGTTGAGCCTCCCGGCGCAAATGGAACCACAATTTTGATGGGGCCGGAGGGCCAGCTCTGGGCATAAGCTGCTGAGTAGGTCACCGCCGCAAAGGAGCCCGCGCGCGCTGCCAGATGCAAAAATGTACGGCGTGGAATCCTCACTGTCCCCTCCATTTTCGAAAGCTACATGATGCACGCGATCGGGCGCAAAGAAACTGGCGCCGACCTTGGCCTAACCACAATGCTCCCGACCAATCCGCTGCGGGTCCGGTTTTTCGGCGGAACCTGCCGCACTATCCTTCTACTCGACAAGGTCGCCCGTGACCAATCCGGAAGCGCCAAGTCAAAACACTGAAAAGGGACCGGCGGTAGCTTTCAGGTTCCAAGCACCAGCATTGGAGGAAACTCGACTGCAATTTGCGCCAATTCCGCAACCTTTTGCTGCACGGAGACAAAGTGCGCCAGAGCTCGCGGGGATGGTATTCAAAGGAGGTGCCCCCAAAGGACAGCTGGTGTGCTCGGCACATCTCCTGGTCGCTATGCTGGTGCCGACAATGGGTGGACCATGGTGTATCCCATGATGATGGTCCAGGAGCTCAGAGATAGCTTCAAACAATCCTAATATCCCCGACGTCGGCGGGGCGGCACATCGCTCGGTTCCGATTTGCCCGAGTTCGTGGTGCCGAACATCGTGGCGCCCGAAAGGTGAGCTAGCCTGGGCATTCAACTGGGCGCCTGATATGAGCACCCGGACCTGTCGAACAGGCGAAAACCGGCCTGCGAGCGGGGCAGGTGAAGTTGGGGGCAGATGTCACCCTGCAGGCCGACAACGCGCCTCGCGCCGGGCCGCAGTCAGGACGCGCCTATCCAGTACCTCGATATGTCGGCTCTAGCCGCGATCTCAGAAAATCTGCGCCACTGATCGGCGGGTACTTTGCAGAGCGCTTCGCGTCTATGCACGTCGGCAGGCAAGCAACTACCGCATCGGGATCGGGATCGAGGAAAAATGCGATTGAGTAGCGATCCTTGCCAAGTGGAGTGACAACCTTGTGCGGCGTTGAAACATACGTGTCATTGGTCCAGCGCATAAGGCAGTCGCCGATATTACACACGTAGGCCCCCTTCATAACGGGAGCGTCAAGCCAGCGGCCGCCGCGTTCACGGACCATCAAGCCCCCGCTCGCATCTGTCGCGAGCAAAGTAACGTTGCCATAATCGGTATGCTCACCGGCTCCGAGCTGCCCCCCATCCAACGGCTTGTCGATCGGCGGATAGTGCAGCAGCCGCAGCGTGGCCATCGGCTTTTTGAACTTGTCGTCAAAATATGACGACTCGAGTCCGAGATCGAGTGCGAATGCGCGGTGCAAGGTCCGGCCGAGATCCCACATTTGCCTGTAGTAGGCGAGCATCGTGGTCCGAAAGCCAGGTACATCTGGCCAAACATTCGGCGCGCGGAACGGCTTTTTTGCCAAAAGGTCAGGGTCGTCAGGCGCAAGTTCAAGGCCGATATTGAATGCCTCCTTCATATCCGGTGGCTTGCTTGGGTCAAGCGTCTCCTCCCCAAGCTTGATGTAGCCGCGATTGCCGCCCGGACCGACGAAGGCCGCCCGAGTTTTGACCGAGGCAGGGCTTTTGAAGAACTCGGCAGATTTGTCAAAAGCAGCCTGAAGATCGGTCGGCGCGACACCATGACCGGTTATGTAAAAGAAACCGATGCCGCGGCAGGCGTCGCCGATCTCTTTCGCAACTTGCCGCTGACCATGTTCACCGTGAAGGAGGGGTTCGATGTTGATGATAGGAATACTCGACATGGGCGCCACCGTTGTAAAAGGCGACCAGACTGGTGCCATCACCGAATCAGGTGGCAGGCTTCTTTTGGAGTCAACCGCGTGTGCTGCGCAAAGAATCGGCGGGATTCCGGGGTAATTTTTAAGCGGCAAGGACAGCAATCGACGCACCGACATTGTGCAGGTCCGCCGGATGGCGTCCCGCTCAGGCTAGTGACCCGACCAGCGCACTACGCCAGCGATGGCACCGCAAGCGGAAGGCGCGGCCAACCGTTACGGCGCCGCTCGACGTGGGGGCAATGAGTAAATCTTTGCGAGACGAACCAGCGAAGCACGGTCGACAGGGTCGTCGCGGACAACATCAATTTCGATGCCCAGAGCCAGCTGCCGGAAGTACACCGTGATCGAGCCACCGTCCGACGGCTTCGACGGATCCCCCGGCCGAACTCACATCACAGAGGACGTCTGGCGCGAGCTGTGCTACCGCGTCGAGAAGTGCCGCCCTTGCACGAGGTATTGTGCGGATGCCTGGAACTGTTTTGGGCATAGGGGATCGGCTCCGAGGAAACCAGCCGCCCCCACCGCGGATTTCGTCGTAGCAAGGAGCGACGTCGAAGACGTGGACAAGTGGTTCGATGAAGCGGACCCGAAAACGAGGAGATTCGAGGCGGCGTGGTGCAAGTAGAAATTGACGCCCTACGTCAGCAAATACAATCTGCTCATTCCCGATCGAACGCCCGCGTTCCTCGGGCTTGACCAAAGCTATGCTAATATCAGAGGCACCCCAAATACTCGCGAGCTCAGCGGTCTTATAACATATTTGTAGTTCTTTTCGCTGACGGTCATGTTGATGAGGATGGGGATTCCACGACGCCGAGCCTCTGCCACAAAGGTTCTTGATGTTTCAAACGCTCCACAGCGGCCCCTAACCACATCGTGCACAGCCCCGCTCGGCCCATCAACCGAGACGATCAGGTGAACGCGCGGCAGGCATGCGATCGCGTCGAGTTGTTCGTGCCGGAGCACCGTTCCTTTGGTGGTGATTGAAACTGCACCGTCGCGACGGTGAGCCAGGTGGCCGGCCCGTTGACCGTCACCCATCAACGCCGAGGCCTGCGCATTCATCTTCGGTGGCTGCGCGCCCTGCTCGACCTGGAAGCGGCGGATGTCGTCGCCGACCGAGGGACTGGGCCGAGCGCGCTCCTTCTACATTGACCATTGGACCCGGAAATGGTGTCGGAGCAGCATCGATCGGGTTCGCCATAGCTAAATGATCGCTACGGCCCGGTTTTCTGCGCGCCTTTGAACTCGGTCGCCTGCCTTAGCATCGTCAGCACCCTTTCCGAGGGCCCGGCGATCTTCTCGACCATTGCCTGCAGCTCCTCGCCGCCCATTGGGTTGATGTAGATGCTGGCTTGCTTGGCCGCGGCGATGAACTGCGGATCAGCGAGTGTCTCGTCGAATGCCTTGCGCAACGCTCTCACTCTATCTGCAGGAACATCCGGAGTGGTGAGAATCGGCCGCCCGACGGCCACGTCGCCGGAGAGAATTTCAAGAATTTGGCGCTGGCCTTCACTTTCACCGAGCTCGCTCCACAGCGGCACATCGGGCAAATCCGGCTCGCGTCTAGGGCCGACCTGGAACAGGATATTGATCTTGCGGTCGCGCAGCCAATCCGCATGTGTGGATTTCATTGACGCCCAGGAATCGCTGCCGCGCCCGTCCAACTCGCGCCGCTCCACGGCCAAGTTGATGTCGCCGCCGCCGGAATAGCCCGGCACAACCTTGAACTTGGTGCCGAGTAGATTGTTCGATACCTGCGGATACAGCACCGAGGGAGAACTCGCCCCCGTCGCGCCAATGGAAAGTGTTTTCTTCTTGGCGTCATCCATGGTCGCCACGCCTGACGCAGCCGATACGAACATGATGTTGTTGACCACCGCCAGATTGCCGATCCAATTGAATTTGCGTGCGTCGAACTGAATGCCTGGCTGGCCGAGCGCCTGGTCGGTCGGCGTCGCCTGGCCGAGACACGCGATTGCGGTGCCATCCTTGGGGGCGACGGCGTAGAGCCAGTTCGCCGCGCGACGGCTGCCGGCGCCCGGCATGTTCTGGGGCACGACTGTAGGATTGCCGGGGATATGCTCGCCGATGAATCGCGCGAACAGACGAGCATAGATGTCATAGCCACCGCCGGTGCCGTAGCCGACAACGAAGTTGATCCGCTTGCCGCGGTAGAAGTCCGCGACGTCGTCGGCGGCGGCCAGCGAGGCGGTGGCGCCAGGCAGCGTTGCGGCAACAAGCATCGTGAGAACTAGACGGCGTTTCATGAACAATTCTCCGTCAGTTCATCCCACCTTCCTTCCGCACCGGTCGGGATGAAAAGAGTATGCAAAAGGCGGCCACGGGGCTGCTTACTTCTCCAGCGCCAGCGAAACCACCTCAGCGGGTTCAGTCGGAGTGCCGACGGTGAATGCGATGTACTGCTTGCCATTCACCATATATGTCATCGGCATGCTCCCCATCATGCCGGGAATACTCAGCTCGGACAGCAAGGCTCCAGTCCTCTTGTCGTACGCACGGACCATGTGCGCCCCGCCCCATCCTTCACCTGCGATCAGCAACGTCTTCGTGACGAGAAGCGTGGCGTGCAGGTTGATGCCGCCGGTGTTCGGCAATTTGATGCCGTTGAGTACCGGATTCTGAGATACGCGTTCGGGTGTCGCGCCGAGCGGTACCATCCATGCGAGCTCGCCTTTGTTGAGATCGAGCACGGTGATCCGGCTGTACGGCGGCTTTAGGATGGGCAGCCCTTTGACCGACAGATTGGCGCTCGGACCGCGCGAGAATCTCACGTCCGATTTCGGATCCTTGGCAACAGTGATGATCCCGGGACCAGTCTTCGACGGGATGTAGAAGTAGTTTGTTTCAGGGTCGAAGCCCCCGCCCTGCCAAAGCGATCCCCCGGTTCCGCCCGGGTTGTACCAGGTGCCTTTCGTCCCCTCCAACCTGATCTCGGACGGCGGCGTGAACACAGGGCCCAGCCGATACTGCTTGGCGATCCTTATCGCTTCAGCGCGAAGCTCCGGGGTAAAGTCGATCAGATCGTCCTCTACATAACCCTGGTAATCGTACGGCGGCGGCTTGGTTGGATGCGGCTGCGTCGGCCATGCGCGTTCTCCGGGTACATCACTTGCCGGCGCAGGGCGCTCCTCGAACGGCCAAACCGGCTGCCCGGTCACGCGATCCAGCGCATAGGCATACGCTTGCTTCGTCAGCTGTACGAGTGCTCTAACCGGCCTGCCGTCAACCGTCATGTTCACGAGGGCGGGAGCTGCCGGAAGATCGTAGTTCCAGATGTCGTGATGCGTGATTTGATAATGCCAGATACGTTTGCCGGTTTCGACGTCGACGCAGACAACGGAGTTGCCAAACAGATTGCCGCCCAGTCGATGACCGCCATAATAATCATCGGTCGGCGTTTCCACCGGCAGATAAGCATAACCCAGTTCGGGATCGACGGAAATGGGCGCCCAGACGCCGGTGTTGCCGGTGTATCCGTTAGCCCCGCTTTCCCAAGTATCCGCTCCAAACTCTCCTGCCTTTGGAACCGTATGGAACACCCACTTTTGTCTGCCGGTCCGCGCATCGAAGGCCATCACGTAGCCGGGCGTATTTCTCATTGAATCGGGAGTGAAGCCTTCTTCGAGGGCAGGTGGGACAATGACCGTATCGTGGAAGACCATGGGCGGCGAACTGTTGCCGATGCGCGTAACGTGGTCGAAGTCGACGTGCAGCTCTTCCATCAGATCGACGGCGCCGTTTTTGCCGAAAGTCGTCACCGGTACGCCCGTCGCGGCATTCAACGCCACCAGATAGAAGCCGGTCGTGACGACGAAAATCCGTTCCTCCTGACCATCCGTCCAATGCGCAACGCCGCGCCCGGCATTTCTCCTGGGCGCTTTGCGATCGCGGCCGCCTTCGTCCATCCCCATCCACATCCATAACTGCCGACCGGTCGCTGCGTCGATGGCGGCCACCACCCGTTGACCGCCGGCGGCCGTATATAAAACGCCGTTGGCCATGATGGGCGTCGATTCACTTTTATAAATTGCCAGCCTCGGGTCCCCGTTTCCCTGCGCGGTTCCCCCCAGCGACGGTGGCGCGGGTCCGATCGCCGGCTTCCACCGCCAGGCGATCTTCAGATCCTTGAAGTTATCTTTGTCGATCTGGTCGAGCGGCGAATAGCGCGTGCTCATCGGATCACCGTTCAAATATCGCCACTCGCCCGATTTCGCGGTAACGGATGGCGCCGCCTTGGCCTCGCGGCCTCGCACTGGCAACGTCCCCACCATGGCAACAAACAGCACCAAGATGAGAGAACTCAGAAACGTGAACCGCGATCGTGCCATGCTTCCGTCCATTTCTTTTCGCTCCGCATCGCAATGTTCAGCGTTAGCGCGATCTTTACTTCTCGCGCGGCACACCGCCTCAAAAGCCAATTCTGCACCACGAGGTCGCAAACATGACCGCCATGCCAAGCCTGACATTCGCGGTTCGATCAATTCGACCTATGTCCGCGCCGGCACACGCTTGCCGTTGAGCACGGTCGCAATCGGAAACAATCGCTGGCGGCCGGTGCGCCTGCCCTCATAATTGTCCAGGAATTCGAAGCTTCCTTCCCGCAGCTCCATAATTGCAACGTCCGCCGGCGCTCCGATATTCAACGTGCCGCGGTCGCTGAATGCATCGAATACTTTGGCCGCGTTGGTGGTTGCGCACGCCACCACTTGGGCCAGCGGCATGCCGACCATCAATAATTTCGACATGACATTGGGCAAGTCGACGACCCCGGTGGCGCGCGACGTGGTGGTCCAATCGGTGGAAAGCGTGTCGGGCCAGAAGCCCTGCTTGGTGGCGCGCTCCACCATGTCCCAGTTGAAGTGGCCGGTGCTGCCATTTCCGAAGTCAAAAATCACGCCGCGGCGGCGCGCAGCAGCCACGTCAGGGATGAGGCGGCCCTGGTCATCGAGGATGCCGTTCGGCGGCGGTGCGAACATGTGGGTGACGATATCGCCCCGCTTGAGCAGCGGGAGAATGGCGCGCATCGGTGAAACTGACTGGCCGATGTGGATCATCACCGGCAGATTGAACGATGTGGCCGCCTCCTGGGCACGACGCAGGCCTTCAAGATCGTTGGCGCCAGCGACGTCACGTGAGAGCCGCGCCTTAACGCCGACCACGATATCGCGATTGCGTGCGATCGCCCCGCGCACCAAGGAGACGTTGGCTCGGTTGATATCCATTAACTCGCCGCCGGTGAAGCCGAGGCGGGTCGCGACATTGACCAGGGCCCGACCGATTTGCGGCGCTCCACGCACAACAGCACCGATTTCGTCGATGTTGTCGGGTCCTCCCGAACCGGCGTCGACAAAGCCCGTCACGCCATCCTGCAATGTAAGCGCCGGCGAATCCTTGCCACGGCCTGCGTGAGTGTGGATATCGATCAGGCCTGGAGTGACGATCTTGCCGCGTGCATCGATCGTGCCGGCGGCATCGCCCATGATGTCGGCCTCGATCGCCACGATGCGGCCGCCGGCAATTGCCACGTCGCGGCCGCCGTCAAGCCCGACCGAGGGATCGATGACGCGTCCCCCCTTGATGAGCAGATCGTAGGTTGCGGCCTGTGCGTTCGGAATGCGGGTCACCATCGCAGCGCCCGCAACGGCTGCACGGAGAATTTGGCGCCGGTTCATCATGGCATTGCCTCCTGTCGAAAGCGTAATCCGCGCTCATTGCCGAGGCTGCACGCGGACCATGTACCCGTTGTGATCGACATACCAGACCGTGACCGGCGTGGTGGAATTGTCGATCCAGGTCCTGCGGTCATGCGAGTAGGGCTCCGGCAGCACATATTCGATCCAGCGGTCCTCTTTGGGATTGAACCGCACCATGCGGCCGCCATGCAGCGCGCCCGCCCATACTTCGCCCATCTCGAACGAGCGTTGGAGATCGTTCGTCGCGACTGCCCTCGCGGCGGTCTGCGCTTGGGCGAGGTTCGCGATAGCACTAGGCCCCACCAGGATTGCGAGAGCGAAGATCGCCAAGTCGGCGACAATGCTGCGTCTCATGGACGTCCTCCCAACCGTTTCCATCCTTGACGGAGATTTTTCAATTGATCGGCCGACCTGATTATGATGCGTGAAATCAGCTGGCCCGGCAAGGCAGGCATGAGGCCGATGTCAAGGCAGTCCCCTGGATTTGCCCTGTCGCTGCTTTCGTCGCAATCGCCAATCGTTCGGGTGCCCGAAACGCAGACCGTCATTTCTGCGGTTGATTGAAGTATCTCAAATCCGGTGGCCGCTGATCCTTCTTGATCGGCATCAAGAAGCCGTCGGCGCTCAGGAAATAGTCTTCCTTTCCGACGACAACGTGAACGTTGTTTTCGGCGCAAATATCCTCGCGCCACCAGATTGGCTTGTTCGTCACAACGCGACGGTAGTTCTTGACGACTGTCCAGGGCCGCGTCAGCGCATTGTCGATCGTGGTGATTTCGTCGTGCAGAAGATTGGGGTCGGTTTTGTCGAGATAAATCTTTTCCTTAATGATTGTCCGGCCGTCCTCATGGAAGGGAATGCCGCTGGCATCGTAGGTGCGGGGGTTTTTGAGACCGCGCGTCTCGACCATGAGCACATCGTATCGGCCGTCGCCATCCTCATCGATCCATTTACCGATCGAATAGCCGGCAAACATTGGATTGGCATCCATGTCCTCTGCCCATTCGCGCCCGTCGGTATGAATTCGACGACTGTCGTGGATGTGTTCGATCAAGATGTGGGTGGTGTCAGGCGTCACAACGATTTCCATCGGCGAATACGCGTGCATGATTCGCGGCATGCCCGGCGACAGGCACCGATAGGTCGGATCGATACCCTGTCCGCCGCGGGCCTGATCAGCAAGATTCGCCTCGTAGATAGCCTGATATTCAGCGGTCAGCGGGGCTTCTTGTAACCGGCCCGGAGGCTTGGTCGGATCGAATCGACCCACGCCGCGGGCGCCCTCGGCGCGAACCCATTGTCCCTTCAAATCGGGATACTTCCGATCGTCCCACGCCTGAGCGTCGACGACCGCCACAAGCAGGACCGCTAAGAGCGAGATTGCACCGATTGAGCTTCGGTAGAGCATGGCCATCCTCCCTGACATCCCACCAAAATGCCGACAAGGCAAGGCTGAAGCAAATGCGGGCCGGGCCAAAAAAAGAGCGGCCGTTGATCACTCTGATACCTGCCGAGGGCGCGATCGCTACCGCTGAAAAAATGGACGTCCGCACGTCGCGGTGGGCAGTTCTACGATTAGTCTACCTCAACCTCACGTATATGCGGAAGTGCTGCCGACCTAGCCGCAAAGGCTGACCGTGATCCCGAGCTGACATCTACGACATTGTGTTGCCAGATGTCGATCAGCGGAGAGCCATTCGGGCAACCTTGCCTTGACAGGTACTCTGGACGCGCCGATCGTTCGACCAACACAGCAGTCCTTCACCCGAAGAGCCACCCTTGCCGCGGGGGCACCCGTGATCGTTAATTTTGCCTCCTGGTCGCCCGGCGTCGTAGTCTGATACGGTGCACTATCCAACAAGGAGGAGGAAACCATGCGCGCCAGATCCTACCTGATCCCGCTCACCGTGATCGCCGCCACCGCGTTTGCCACACAAGCATCTGCTCAGGCGGTGGTCCGTGAGCAGAAGGTCATCTCCAGCGCCGGCGCTCGTGCCATGGTGGACGCCTGCTCGGCTTGGGCTGAGCGCAATCACGTGACGCTCGCGATGTCGGTATTGGATTGGGGGGGAAATCTGATCGAATCCCATGCCATGGAAGGAGCGGCCGCCAATTCCATCGACACCGCGCTACTGAAGGCGAAATCGGCGCTCCGCTGGCGCCGGCCCACCTCGGAAATGAACAAGATCGTGCGGACCGGCCAAAATCTGGCACCGACTTTCATGCACGACTTTCCGCAACCTGGAGCTTTGCCGATCGTGGTTGACGGCGAGGTGATCGGCTCGATGGGCGTCTCGAGCGCCGACGGCGAAAAATGTGCCCAAGCCGCAATCGACGCGGTATTCAAGAAACAAGGGACCCCGCCCGCGCCGTAAGGCAGACGTCAGTTCGCCCCCGTGTGACGCACCAGCACAAAGAACGCATCCGCATTGAGCGGCGCGGTCGCGACAGGCGTTTCTCACGCAGCCGCGCCGCAAAATCCGGGGCCGACCGACCACCCTATCCCACTTTCAGTTTCCAGAGCCTGCGGTTTCTAGGGCGAGGCGGTTGCGGCCCTGCTGAATGTTATCGGGCATCGCGACGGGATACAGTTCGCGATTATCTTAAATCAGTCATCATCGCGGCGCCGAACGGCACCGCCAACAATTTAATCAATCTTCAGATCGAGCGCTTTGACAATCGGCCTCCACAGAGCAACGTCATCTTCCAGGGAACGTCGGAACGTCTCAGGGTTCGAGCTAAGATCGGGCTCGAAGCCCAACTCGATCAACGTCTGTTGAAAGGTCTGATCACCCAGGGCCGCTCTCGTCGCTTGGGCAATCTGATCGATGATCGACCTTGGCGTGCCTCCCGGCGCGAGCAACCCCAATGAGGCCCTCACCGTCAGGCCGGCGAGTCCCGCTTCGACTGCTGTGGGGAGTTCCGGTGCGGCGGCGAGACGCTTTGCACCTGTGATCGCGAGCACCCGAATCTTGGCGGATCGGTGAAGCTCAATCACCTGTCCGGTCACGGCTACCACGGCCATCGGAATGTGCCCGCTTATCAAATCGGCAATCGCCGGCCCGGCGCCCCGATACGGCACCTGCACGATCTCGGGTGTTCCGGTAAGTGACTTGAACAACTCGCCGGTCAAGTGATTCGTTGAGCCGATCCCGACATGCCCATAGGACAGCTTGCCGGGATTGGCCTTGGCGTAATCGACGAACTGCTTCAGGGTTTGGGCCGGCACCGATGGATGAATTGCGATGCTGAGAAAGTTCGCCGCAACGATCGAAATGGGCGCCAAATCCTTGACCGGATCATAGAGCGGCCGACTCTTGAGCAGTGCCTCGTTGACGTGTGGCAGCGTGCCGCCGAGAAGAATCGTATAGCCGTCTGGTGGGGCGTGTGCGACGGCTGACGCACCCAACGAACTACCGCTCCCGCCTATGTTTTCGATGACGATGGTGCCAAGGAGCGATTTCAACTTGTCCCCCAATGGGCGGCCTAGCGTGTCGAATGCTCCGCCCGGCGGAAACGGAACTACGAGACGGATTGGACGCGACGGATAACTCTGCGCCCTTCCGGAGCGCGAAATGGCAGACAGCGCGGTAGCGAGACCTACGCCAGCAACCGCCAAAAACTGACGACGTTTCATGATAGCTCCCACGACGAATGGCACGACCGCTCGGTCACGTGATGCGAGTGCCGAAACGAACGTTCTCGCAAATTGGTGGAACGCTTGCCCGCCGTGGGCACTAACGCTGCCGATTATTGCCAGGACTCCGGCACGCCCTTGGCGGCTCCGAAGCAAAGCTACACCGATTTCCGGGGTGGCTGAAGCTCGGCAAAGCTGGCGGCGGTTGCTAACCGCTTGGTGCCGAAAGGCATGGGAATCGTGCTCTCAGCTCTCCGCCAAGCGGATCTGGTATAGACGGATGTGCCCCGGTCTTCCACACCGGAGAGGCGGGATCAATGCCCGCGGCCCGCTCCATTCCGCCCCCTGCCTCTACGTTGGTCAGGAGACTTAGGTTTTCACCCGAGCAAAGCCGGATCGTCGCCGGCAGGGGGCGCCATAAGATGCCGGGGTGCGGGAGCAGGCCCAACCGACCCGCCTTTGAAGCGGAGGTCCGCACGTGAGTGCGGCGCACGTTCGAATCGTGCCCCCGGTGCGGCGGCAGTGCGCTGGTGCACAGCGGTTGCTCATAACGACCGCGCGCCTGGATCGTCACCAGGGGCCGCTACCATCTATGCCAGATAGGCCGATCGGGTGATATGGCGCGGCGCTGTGGACGCCGTCAGCTCAGATGCGCAACTGCATGGCGGTTCGTGCACGGAAGAGTGGCGGGGTCCGCAACTGGCCCGACCCGGCTGCGCCGGGCCACCTGGGTCCGGTTGTTGGGGTGAACCTGCCGCACCGTCTTGTCTTCAGCAGGCCGGCCCTGACCAGCGGCGGCCGAACCGCGTCACTCGCCCTTGATGTTGGCCGCCTTGATTATCGGCCACCACTTCTCGATCTCGGCCCGTTGCAGTGTGGCGAGAGCTTCGGGCGTCTGCTGGTCATGCGGGGGAATTTCGAGCCCCAGATCGGCCAGCCGTTTTTGCACCCCTGGATCAGCCAAGGCATCGGTGACCGCTGCATTGAGCTTGTCGATGACAGGCTTCGGCGTGGCCTTGGGCGCCCAAAGCCCATACCAGAGCGACGAGTAGAATCCCGGCAATCCGGCCTCGTCCGCGGTTGGAATTGCGGGCGCCGCAGTAAAACGGTTCTTTGCTGTCACGGCGAAGGCCTTGATACTTCCCGCGCGCACCAACGCCTGAAAATTGGACGACGGTTCGATCATGAAGTCGATTTGCCCCGCAACCAAATCCTGTGTTGCTGGGCCGTTGCCGCGATAGGGCACAAACTGAAAGCGGGTTCCGGTTTCCCGTTGAAACGAAATGCCAGTGAGGTGCCCGGCGGCGCCGACACCAGCGATGCCGACGGATGCCGTGTCAGGATGCGCCCTCAGATAGGCGATCAATTCTTTCAGGCTGTTCGCAGGCATGCTCTTCTTGCCGACGATCAGCAGCGGCTCGCTCGCGAGTTGCGTGATCGGATCGAAGTCCATCAACAGATCGAACGGGAGCGTGTAGAGACCGCCGATCAGGGCATGCGTGGTCAAGGTGCCGATGCTCAGGGTGTAGCCATCACCGGCCGCGCGCGCGGCCCGACCGACACCGATGCTACCGGCCGCACCGGCGACGTTTTCAATAATGACGGGCTGACCCAGACTGGCCCGCAGACGCTCGCTGAGGAGGCGCGCCAAGGTATCCGTAGCGCCGCCTGCCGGGAATGGCACAATCATGGCAATAGGACGTGCTGGGTAGGCCTGCGCCCAGGCGATGTGCGACAACGCCGGGAGCGCGGCGCCGCCCATGGCTAGATACAAAAATTGACGGCGTGGAAGTTTCATGGCGTGCCTCCCTGGCGGTTCCAAGCCTATCGCTGGCTGTGTGGCGGGGTGTCGATGAACTACCACAGCTTGGCGGATTTCCGGACCGCCCATTCGGTGCTGCTCGACCAGCTTCTGGCGGGCGGTGCGGCGTCGCTTGTGGACGCCGGGCTGGTGGCGCTCGACATGCTGGCGCAGGACGGGCTGCGGGTGCTTGCCTGACGCGATCCATCACATGTTCGACCCAACATTCCAATCATCTGATGTCCGTAGTCAGCAAGACTTTCTCAGCCTCTCAGGATGGCGTGATCTTTCCGGCTCGAAGGCAGACCAACCGTCGGCGGCGGCGCGGCGCGACAGAAGAAGATGACCGATGCTGTCGAAAAAAATCCGCGGCATCGTCATTTTCGCGGCGCCCGCTGCGGTCGCGAACTCACTCGGCTCGCAGCTCGGCGGCGGCATCGAGGACGGCACGGATGACCTTGTCGTAGCCGGTGCACCGGCAGAGGTTGCCGGCGAGCCAGTAGCGCGCCTCGGTCTCCGTCGGATTCGGATTACGGTCCAGCAGCGCCTTGGCAGCGACCAGCAGGCCCGGCGTGCAGAAGCCGCACTGCAGCGCCGCATGTTCCAGGAATTTTCGCTGCAGCGGATGCAGATCGTGCCCGCGCGCCATGCCCTCGATGGTCTCGATCTTGTGGCCTCCTGCCTCGACCGCAAGCATCAGGCACGAGCAGACCAGGCGGCCGTCGACCGTCACGCTGCAGGCGCCACAGTCGCCCGAGCTGCACCCCTCCTTGCTGCCGGTCAGATGCAGCTCGTCACGCAGGACGTCGAGCAGCGTGAGTTGCGGCTCGCACAGAAACTCCGTGGGCTCGCCGTTAATGATGGTCGATACGTGATGCTTGCTCATCGACGCTCCCCCGCGCGCTCAAAGGCTATCGTCGCCGTCCGGCGTGCCAACACGCCGGCGACTTTGGTCCGGTATTCGATCGTCCCGCGCTTGTCGTCGATCGGCTTGCAGGCGTGCCGCGCCGCCTGGTCGAGCCCGGCGAGCGCCGTCTCGTCGAGCTTGCGCCCAACCAACGCGGCGGCAGCCTCGGGAACCAGGATCGCGGTCGGCGCCACGGCGCCCAGCACGACCCGCGCATCGGCGCAAATACCGCCGGCATCGAGCGTCAGGCTGACGGCCGCGCCAACCACGGCAATGTCCATCTCGGTCCGCGGAATGAAACGGAGATAGGCGTCGGCCGAGCGCGGCGGACGTTTCGGCAGATGAAACGCGACGATGAACTCGCCCGGGCTCAAGGAGGTGCGCCCCGGACCTGTGGCGATACTTTCCACGGCAACCTCTCGCCGCCCCTTTGGGCCAGCGACCACGCAGGTCGCGCGCGCGGCGATCAGCGCCGGCACGCTGTCGGCCGCCGGCGACGCGTTGCAGAGATTACCGGCAAGCGACGCCCGACCCTGTACCTGGGTCGAGCCGATCAGATTGGCGGCCTCGACCACCCCGGGCCAGGCCCGCCGCAGGGCTTCGCATTCGCCGATCACGGCGCCGGGCGTCGAGGCGCCGATGACAAAGCCGCCGTCCCGCTCGCCAATGCCGGAGATGCCAGGGATCTTCTTGATATCGACGATCAGGCCCGGCTTGGCCCGGCCGGAGCGGAGCTGAACCAGCAGATCGGTCCCGCCGGACAGGACCTTCGCGGTGCCGGGGGCTTCGGCCAAAATACGTACGGCCTCCTCGACCGTCGACGGGGCGGTATAATCGAGCATGATCTTGGCGTCTCCAAACTAACCGGACGGAACGCTAGTCCAGCATTGGTTGGCGGTCCAGGCCGAAGCGCGGTCTCGCGACGGCCGCGAGCGCATGGCCAACCCGATTGCGGACGCGCTTGCATTTGCGCGCCGCCCGCGCAACTGTCTCGCAAAGCCAAACGCAACGCGGCAATCAGGCGAGGTCGCTGTGGACGACATCACTTCGCGCGAAACGGTAAAGCAATTCAAATGGGTAGGCACTCGGCCGGTTCGTCCGGACGGCGTGCCGAAGGTGACGGGGCTCGCGCAATACGGCGCGGACCTGGCGATGCCGGGTATGCTGGTCGGCCGCATCCTGCGCTCGCCTCACGCCCATGCGCGCATTCGCTCGATCGATACTTCGAAGGCGGTCGCGCTGCCCGGCGTCAAGGCTGTGGTAACCTCCGCGGACTTCCCAGAGCAGAAGTTCGAGTATGTCGGCCCGGAACGCGTCGCGCAGAATTTCTGGCATATGACGCGCAACATCATGGCGCGCGAGAAGGCGCTCTATGAAGGCCATGCCGTGGCAGCCGTGGCGGCGACCAGCAAGGCGATCGCCGACCAGGCGCTGTCGGTGATCGCGATCGACTACGAGGTGCTGCCGCATGTCATCGACGTCGATGAGGCGATGCAGCCAGATGCGCCGCTCTTGTTTCCGGACTTGATCACTCGCGGGGTCGAGCCGCCGCCGAAGCCATCCAATATTTCGAAGCGGGTCGAATACAAGCTGGGCGATCTTGAGGCAGGTTTCGCGGCGGCCGACGAGATCGTCGAGATGTCGTTCAAGACCGCGCCCGTGCATCAGGCCTATATCGAGCCGCAAGGTTGCGTGGCCCGCTGCGACGCCGACGGGCAGGGCGAGCTCTGGAGCTCGAGCCAGGGGCACTTTGTCGTCCGCGCCTACACTGCGCAGCTCATCGGCATGAAGCTCGGCGACCTGCGCGTCTATCCGGCAGAGATCGGCGGCGCGTTCGGCGGCAAGACTGTGATCTACGTCGAGCCGGTCGCCGTCATGCTCGCGCGCAAATCCGGCCGTCCGGTGAAGATCGTGATGAGCCGGGAGGACGTGTTCAGGGCGACCGGCCCTGCGTCCGGTGCGTCGATGACCGTGAAGATCGGCGTCAAGCGCGACGGCGCGATTGTCGCCGCCGACGGGCTCTTCAAGTTGCAGGCCGGCGCATTTCCGGGCTCGCCGTTCATGAGCACGTGCATGTGCGCGTTTGCTCCTTACGACA